>Ga0208179_1000031_pt1 | contig 213993 bp, 199 predicted proteins | sample Malvired_Geostar_FD_184238 | JGI IMG/M metagenome (GOLD analysis project Ga0208179, IMG submission 184238) | Marine viral communities from the Global Malaspina Expedition - Malaspina viral metaG DeepMed_Geostar (SPAdes) (version 2) | ecosystem: Environmental > Aquatic > Marine > Oceanic...
ATTGAACGAGTAGAACAGGCGCTGCTGTCCTCCCGGTAACTGTCCCATCATGCTGTTCGCCCCCACACTCGCTGACAAAGCAATTTTGCCAAGGGCATGGGGAGGCCGCTACTTTTTCAACAGAATCGGCCAAAAGCTGCCCTTCACATTTTTTGTTGTAGGAGCGAGCTTGCTCGCGAAAAGCTTTATCGCCTTATTCGCGAGCGAGGAAAGGCTTGGCGTCCCCCTCGCTCCTAAAAAAATGTGATTGAGAGGACACTTCACCGTCCGCACGGGAGCTCACCATGACACTTCACCGCTTTGCGACATTCAGCATCCATTTAACACAGCAGGCCGAACATGCCCTGTCCCAATGGATTGAACCCTGCCTCGGTTGCGACCTAATCAGTGCAGGAGCCATACGCGAGCTACGCAGCGACGGGACGCACCTGCACCTGCACCTGCATAACGAGCTGGGCTTTCCGGCAGAAGGCTACCGTGAGTCACTGAGCCGGGCGGTGAAGGCTCTGCTTCTGGCCCATACCAATGCGGCTTCGGTGGAGATAGAAATCGAATGGGCTGTCAGCGCGGCCTCGATCACCCGCCAGACCCTCCCGGGCGTCAAACACATGATCGCGGTCGCCTCGGGCAAGGGCGGCGTGGGCAAATCCACCATCGCGGTCAATCTGGCGCTGGCCCTGGCTGCCGACGGCGCCCGCGTCGGCATGCTCGATGCAGACCTCTATGGGCCCAGCCAACCGCGGCTACTGGGTCTTAGCGGTCTACCAGATACTCGCGACGGAAAGTTGCAACCCATGATCGGCCACGGTGTGCAATGCATGTCGATCGGCTTTCTCGTCGATGAGGAGTCGCCGGTCATCTGGCGAGGTCCGATGATCACCCAGGCATTGACCCGCCTGCTGCAGGAAACCCACTGGGAGAATCTCGACTACCTCATCGTCGACCTGCCGCCGGGCACCGGCGACATCCATCTGGCCCTGGCGCAGCGGATGCCGGTATCCGCCGCGCTGATTGTTACTACGCCGCAGGACTTGGCGCTGTTGGATGCTCGCAAGGGGCTGCGCATGTTCGAGAAAGTCAACGTGCCGGTGCTCGGGATCATCGAGAACATGAGCCTGCATGTCTGCAGCGAGTGCGGTCATGAAGAGCACATCTTCGGCAGCGGTGGGGCACAACGCATGGCCGACCAGTACGGTAGCGAGCTACTTGGTGAATTGCCGCTGGATATGCGTATTCGCGTGGGCGCAGACGACGGCGTGCCGGTTGTCATCGCGGAACCGACGGCGACTCTGGCACGGACGTACCAGACGATCGCTCGGCGGGCGGCAGCACGGTTGTCGCTACGAGCGCAGCATGCGGCATCTACCGTATTGCCAGCAGTGATTGAAGCCTGACGAACAGTTTCAAAATGGTATCGCTGGACCGTTCCGAAGCAACGGCGTTAATGCCACCGCACCGCGCTGCAGCGAGCAGCTGTCGGATTGAAAACATGGCGCACAAGTCTTCGGATGGATCAGCTCAGCCGAAGATCGCCTCGAGGTCCGCCTCCGAGTCCTCGGGAAGCGAAAGATCCAGCGTAGCCTCAACGTGATTAAGATGGCTGAGCATCAATGCAATAGCTCTATCGGGATTACCCTCTTCCATCGCTGCAATGATGTCGGAGTGCTCATGGTTGGGACAGGCCGGAACGTTGGGTGAGTCGTAGAGCAAAATTATCAAGCATGTCAGGGACGCCAGTTCACGCATTAGCCTGATCAATGGCGGACTACCAACCATTTGGGCGATCAGCGTATGAAATTCCCCGGATAAGCGAATTACTGCCCGCTTGTCGCCATCCTCACGGGCGGCCCGTTCCAGGGCCACATGGTCATACAGACGTTTGAATGCACCGCCGTCAGCCTTGGCAACCAACGTACGAATCAGAGCGGGCTCAAGAATGCGGCGCGCTTCAAAAACGTGTCTGGCCTCCTCAACGGAGGGGCTAGCAACGTAAGCCCCACGGTTGGGGATGGTAATAACTACCCCCTCATAAGCGAGTCGCGCCAGTACTTCGCGTACGCGTGTGCGATTCACCTCGAAAACGCGCGCAAGCTTTTCCTCAACCAATTTAGTACCCGGCATTAAACGGTGTTCCATCACCGCATTAAGGATGCGTTCGTAAATGCTATCTCGCTTATCTGCAGTACCAAGAATCTGGCCCGTGCTACGAGCTTTGCGAGGGCCTGTCGGCGAGCTTCCTTCGTTAAGCACGAAAAATTCCTCAGTAATAAGTGCCATATGCTGGAGCAGATTGTCACAAAATCTCAAAAGCTGTCCACACCCGCACTAAAACTTATCACCGGTTAGCGGTTTCGCACCAAGTGCATGCAGCGTATCAGCGCTGGCTTTCGCACTCTCTAACGATTTTATAGCCGGCCAAAATGGTCAGAAAGACCCATTTATCAAGGGCTTAGCTAGGATTTCGAGTTGGCAACATTGCTAAGAGCAGTATGACACATCAATGGCACAGCCCTTGCTTTGGATTGCCACAGGCATTTAGTTTTTTGCCACAATCAGAAACGACAACTAACCTCCATTACCGATGGCTTGATGCGCCAATGAAAGCCAACGATGTCCCGCAGGCGTTACCTGCAAGGTATCCCCAGCTTTTTGAAGGCTTAATCCAAACCACTTGCGAAGTGACCTACGTAATGAAAAATAAACTGATGCACGTCTTCAAGAGGCCGACAGCTGTTGCCCTTACGTTTTTTTCGCTCTTCAGCATGGCGATGGTTCCGAACGCGCTTGCTCAGGAAAGAAATTCGATCCTGGTAGTGGCGGGGCCGCGAACTCCAGAATCGCTCGACCAGGAATATCCGCCAACTGAAGCGACTCACGAATCCAAAAGGAATATTTACGAGCGCCTGTTGGCCTATGCACCAAAAGAGATGGACGGCGTTCAGACCGAGAACTTTGACAAGCTCGTCGGAGCCTTGGCTGAAAGCTGGGAAGTCTCTGATGACATGACCAGCATCGTCTTTCACCTGCGTGACGGGGTTAAGAGCCCAGCAGGCAACACGATGACGGCTGACGATGTCATGTGGTCGTTCGAGCGCGGCTGGAACAAGAACGCCAACTTCCGCTGGTATATGGGCCAGATCCTCGGCATCCAGAATTACAACGACGCGTTCGAAAAGATCGACGACATGACGGTTAAGGTCACGGTGCCTAAAACCTCGCCGCTGATCGAACGGATCTGGGTCAACAATGACCTGGGTATTCTGGACGCTGAAGCTGTCAAGCAACATGTCACTGAGGATGACCCCTGGGCTTCCAGCTGGCTGTCGACCCACTCTGCTTCGTTCGCCCCCTATCAAGTGACCAAGTTTCGTTCCGGACAAGAGGTCGTTTATGAGGCCAACCCGAACTACTACCGCGGAGCACCACGCCTCGAAAAAGTCATCTTCCGCGAGATGCCGACCTCTGCGAATCGCCTGGCCGCGCTTCAAGCTGGAGCGGTCGACGTAGCGGAATGGCTTTCTCCCCGAGAGCTCACCATGCTGGAAAAGAACCCCCAGTTAAAGATCTGGCAGGTGTTCGGCAACTACATCCAGCGTGTGGAGATGAACAATACGACGCCGCCTTTCGACAACCCCAAGGTACGACAGGCGCTGAACTATCTGGTACCGCGCGAAGACATCCTGAAGGCCGTCTATTACGGCAAGGCACGCCAGACCAAAAGCCCTATCTCGGAGATCTACCCGTCCTATACCGACGAGTACTTTAAATACGAACAGGACGTCGAAAAGGCTAAGCAATTACTGAAAGAAGCAGGACAGGAATCAGGCTTTAAAACCCAACTTGGTTACCGCACAGGCGATCAGATCGAGGAAGAAATAGCCGTCATTCTGAAAACTGCCTTCGCCCGCGCAAACGTCGACCTGGAGCTCGTGAAGTTACCGGCTTCCACGCTCGTCGAGAAGTACTCCACGGGAACCATCCCCATGTACTTCTATCGTGACATGGCTATTGTTCCGGATGCCGCGTACGTCGCAAACCTCTGGTTAAACAGCGCCTCTCTTATCAACTACCCGAAGTTCAAGAGCGAGGAAGTCGATCAGCTCATCAACGAGGCATTGTCCAGTACCGATGAAGCGAAGCGTGATGCCGGCATGAAGCGTGTTCAGCAAATAGTCATGGATCAAGCGCCCTGGATATTCCTGATGAACCCTGGTTATCAACTCGCAACCCGAGCCAACGTGGCCGGCTTCAGCTGGTACACACCAAACAGCAACAGCTGGTACGACTTCTACAAAGAATAAGAAGGCCAAAGGGGGCACAGCTGCTTGTGCCCTCACGCTTCGCGTGATTACAAGGACAACCCTATGAAATTTGGCATGTTGCTAAGGTCACTACCGCGCCCGCTACGTATCGTTCTGGGGAGAATAGGCATACTCGTTCCGCAGATGTTCGGCGTTCTGCTCGCAACGTTTCTGCTCATCCGCCTATTACCGGGAGACCCGGCCCTGCTGATGCTTGGCAACATGGCCACTCCCGATCAGATCGAAAGTCTGCGAGAAAAACTCGGACTGAATGCCAGTGTCTGGACGCAGTTCACCAGTTACCTGTCCACGGTTATCCAAGGTGATCTTGGAACATCCATGTTTACCTCCAACCCGGTGGTGGTAGACCTGCTCGATCGGGTTCCAGCGACGCTTGAGCTGATCACTTATGCAATGCTCGTCACCATTATTATCGCCGTCTCGCTCGCGGTAGTTTCTGTAATCAAGCCCAAGGGGCTGGTTAGCAAGTTCAGTAAAGTATATGGGCTTGCCGCGGGTGCAGTGCCTGACTTCTGGGTCGGGCTGTTGCTCATTTACTTCCTCTTTTATGTAGCCGGCATCGCCCCTGCACCATTCGGGCGCCTGGACCCAATAATTTCAGCCCCTCCTCCGGTTACCGGCTTCCTGACCATAGATACGTTGTTAGCAGGCGACACCGAGGCGTTTGCCTCCGCAGTGGGTCGGCTGTTTCTGCCTGTGCTTACGTTGGCCACCGTCAACGCAGGCGCATTGATGAAAATGACGCAGATGGTCTTTGCAGACAGCTATCGCAGCGAATACATCCGGCACGCACGTGCAAGTGGATTATCCGAGTGGAAGCTGGTTCGTATTGCATTGCGCAATAGCCTGCCGCCGATCATTACGATGGTCGGGTTCCTCTTCGGCTTCCTGCTAGGCGCCGCTGTACTTGTAGAAACGATCTTCGCCTGGGGCGGCCTTGGGCAGTATGCCGTCTCCGCTGTAATGAACAGTGACTATCCAGCATTGCAAGGATTCGTCCTGGTAGCGGCCGCATTCATCCTTATTGTTTACACGGTCGTGGATGTCCTCTACGGCATCGCCGACCCGAGGATTGAAGTATGAAAATAGCTCCTGGACCACGCAGGGCAACAGCCAGGGCAACCCTGACGATCGGCTTGATATTGCTCGCCATGCAGTTCCTGGCAATTGTGTTCGCTCCCTGGATCGCGCCGTATTCGCCTGTAGATGCAAATCCGATCAACGCGCTTCAAGAACCATCCCTGAAGCATCTGTTCGGCACCGATGTGTCGGGCATGGATATCTTCTCGCGCGTTGTTTTCGCTACTCGCATCAACCTGCTGATTAGCGTAACGGCCGTTGCCATCGCATTCGCTATCGGCGTCCCGATTGGTCTCGCGATCGGATACTACAAGGGCTGGATCAGTTCTTTAGCGATGCGCATATTCGACTTTGTGCAGTCATTCCCGGTATTCGTACTGGGCATGGTTCTGGTGTCGGTTATGGGCCAGGAAATCTGGAACGTTGCCATCGTCCTGGCCGTTCTTTTCACACCGGTGTTCGCTCGGTTGATCCGCGCGGAAGTTTTGTCACTTCGTGACCGCCCCTTCATAGCGGCCGCGCGGTGCAGTGGCGCGACAGACCAGACGATCATGTTCAAACACATCCTGCCCAATGCACTCACTCCCGCGATTGTACAAATCTCGATCAGCATCGGTATGGCCATTTTGCTGACAGCGGGTCTCTCCTTCGTCGGCGCCGGGGTACGGATGCCAACGCCTGAATGGGGGCTCATGGTGAGCAACGGTGCTCAGCATATGATTCTCGGAATCTGGTGGGTCGCTTTGTTCCCCGGTCTTGCCATCGTCTTCTCAGTACTGACTTTCGCGCTGCTTGGAGACGCTGCGAAGCAAATATTCGACCCTCAGAACAGGAGCATTTCATGATGGACGCCACGGAACTGCTGCTGGACGTACGCAATCTCTCCGTCCGCTTTGATAACCCTGCAAAGCCGCCGGCATTGAGTGATGTGAGCTTCACTCTAGGCAAAGGCGAGATCCTGGGCATTGTGGGCGAAACGGGCGCAGGGAAGTCTCTGCTGGCCAGAGCCATTATCGATATGCTCCCCGCGGAAGCGCGCATCACCGAGGGCGAAGTCCTGGTGAATGGCCAATCAATCTCCAGGATGACTGATGAGCAGAAAAGAGGGTTTCGCGGGGGTGAAGTCGCGCTCATCGGCACAAATGCCAAGGCCCTTCTAGACCCGGTAGTAACGGTTGGCGAGCAGATCGCCAGAGTCCTGCGCGCACACCGAGGCATCGGTAAAGCCGAAGCCTGGAACGAGTCGATCCGTCTGTTCGAGCAGGTGGGGATTGTTAATCCCGAAAGAAGAGCCCATGCCTACCCACACGAACTCTCGGGTGGCATGGCACAGCGCGTAGTCATTGCCATGGCGCTGATCGCGCAGCCGAAAATACTGCTTGCCGACGATGCAACACTCGGCCTGGACGCAACCATACAGCTGCAAGTGCTGGACTTGCTGGTGCAAAAAGGCCGCGAGCTCGGGCTGGCTGTCGTATTGATTACGCATGATCTCGGCATGGTCGCGAGCTACTGCGATCGCGTAGGGATCATGAAGTCAGGCCAGTTGCTTGAGCTCGAAAGCATTCGCTCATTCCTGACCGATGGCCCGAAACACCCTTACAGCCGCGAGCTACTCGAAGCTGCGAAAGTCCGGCCTCTTCCCATGAGCACAAAGCATGTGCATAGCGAGGTGGATACAGCACCGTTGCTCGAGGTTACAGACCTCGTGAAGACATTCCATATCAAGGGGACATCGGAGGTCGTTCGTGCGGTCGACCACGTGTCTCTTTCGATCCGACGTGGTGAGACGCTGGCGCTTGTCGGCGAAAGCGGATCGGGCAAGACGACCATGGGGCAATGCCTGGTTCGCCTGTTGCAGCCCGATTCGGGATCAATCCGATTCGACGGTACCGAAACGTCTACCTACTCAGACAAGCAGTTCAGGGCGGTACGCCGTCGCATGCAGATGGTCTTCCAGGAACCCTACGTGGCCCTGAACCCGAGGTGGCGTGTTCGCGATCTCGTGGCCGAGCCCCTGAACCTCGGAGAGCCTTTGACGCGCTCACAAAAAGCGACGCGTGTGCTGGAATTGCTGGATCTGGTCGGCATCGCCAGATCGAAAGCTGAGGTTTATCCGCACGAGCTGACAGCCGGCGAACAGAAGCGCGTCGGCGTCGCCAGAGCGTTAGCGGTCAACCCTGATTTTGTGATTTTCGATGAGCCGACAACCGCTCTGGACATCCGTGTACGAGCCCAGATCATCGACCTGGTGCGCGATCTTCAAAAGCGCATGGGGCTATCCGCCCTTTTCATCACACATGACCTCAACTCTGTTCGCTCACTGGCGCATTACGTCGCGGTAATGCGTCACGGCAAAATCGTCGAGCAAGGGCCGACCGAGCAGATTTTCGCTAACCCGAGGGAATCGTACACACGCAAGCTCCTGAATGCGGAGCTCCCCATCGAAATTCGGCCTGACGTGGACGCGCGCAGCCTCCAGACCGCGGAGGAGCTATGAACCGCGATCTCTCGTCGAACAAACCCGTCCTCGTCACCGGTGCGGCTGGCCTTGTAGGGCGCCAGTTAGTGCGCCGCCTATCCGACCAGGGGCGCTCCGTTCTGGCAGTCGACCGGTTTTCTTCAGTAACTGAGGAGGGAATCGAGATTCAGGAATGCGACCTCGGTGACGTACACGGACTACACGCCATAGCCCAACATGGCATCGACTCGGTCGTGCACTGCGGTGCTTATTCGGGCCCAATGGTCGCCCGTGATGCGCCCTACTCAATGGTGCAAGTGAACATCGTTGGCACTGCCAACATGCTTGAGCTTGCGCGCATTCATAACGCTCGAAGGTTCGTTTACTGCTCCTCGACTAGCGCCTATGGCGTTACCAAATCGTCACCGGTTATGGAAGACAGCGCGCTTAGACCAGCGAGCCTCTACGGCGCCAGCAAAGTCGCCTCGGAATATATAACCACTGCCTATGCCAATCAGTACGGACTTTCCGCTGCGAGCATTCGGCTCTCCTGGGTATACGGACCTGGCCGGACCACTCCCTGTGTCATCCGCACCATGATCGAGGATGCGCTAGCAAATCGCCCTACCAGGCTGCCTTTTGGCTCGGACTTCCCTCGCCAATTTATCCATGTCGACGATGCGGTTGATGGGCTGGTGAGCGCACTCGACGCCCCCACCTTGCCAAGGGCGACATACAACATCACCGGCGACACCCGAACGACGCTTGAGCAAGTCGCAGCGTTGGTGCGCGCTGTGTTCAAGGATGCTGACATCGAGTTGCAGCCGGGTCCGGATCCAGTCGACGAACTCCAGGAAAAGTTCAGCATTGAAGCTGCGCGGCGAGATCTTGCATACGAGCCCAGGGTTGCTCTTGAGCAAGGCATACGCGCTTACGCGAACTGGATCACGATGGCTCAGAGTAAGGAATCTGATGACCCAAAAACCGCAGGCTAAAGCCGGGCCGCAGATCGAATCCAATGCGCAGACCTTTTAAAGCCTGAGCGGACGATTCATCTCTGGCACAGCGGGCAACCTACCTATCACCGACTTCACATGCTCGACGATGAAAACTCTCGTCCGTGCGAAGTCGGCCACGATCTCAACCTTAAACAGGTATCGCGCATATGAACGATTCTGAAAGAGATTTCGTCGGCTATGGCCGCAATCCACCAGACCCCAAATGGCCTGGCGGAGCACGCCTCGCTTTGAATTTCGTACTCAATTATGAGGAAGGGTCGGAGCCGTCGATACAAGACGGCGAGAGCTCCACTGAAACCTGGTTTACCGAAAGCAGCGGACTCAACACCGGCGTTCAGGGCCGTGATCTCGCTGCCGAGGGTTTATTCGAGTACGGAAGTCGCGTCGGCTTTTGGAGGGTCATGCGGCTTTTCCAGGAGCGTTCGATGATGGCAACGATATTCGGCTGTGCGCTCGCCCTAGAGCGAAATCCGGATGCCTGCGTAGCCATCAGAGAATCGGGCTTTGATGTCTGTTCGCACGGCTGGCGTTGGATCAAGCATTACGGGTTATCCGAAGAGGAAGAGAAAGAGCATATCCGCCGCGCTATCGACTCTCTTGAACGAACAATCGGCACTCGCCCTCAAGGCTGGTATTGCCGTTACTCGCCGAGCACCAACACACGACGTTTGCTCGTGGAGGAAGGAGGCTTTCTCTATGACTCGGATTATTACGGAGACGAATTACCCTTCTGGACTCAAGTCGGCGGAAAGCCGCATCTCGTTGTTCCCTACTCCCTGACCAATAACGACGGGCAGTTTGCCGCAGGCGTCAGTACCGGAGATCAATGGTTTTCCTTCCTCAAGGATGCCTTCGACATGCTCTACAAAGAAGGCCGGACGCAACCCAAGATGATGTCTGTCGGCCTTCATCTCAGACTTGTGGGCCACCCAGCCCGAGCAGCAGCGCTCGAGCGCTTCCTCGACTATGTCTCGACCTTCCCCGACGTCTGGATCACGCGGCGCATTGATATTGCCAAGCATTGGATGAGCGTTCATCCCGCACCTCACAACTAAGGATGCATCATGACTAACGTATTTGATCTGACGGGCCGCAAGGCCGTTGTGACCGGTGGTAGCCGAGGTATTGGCGGTGCGATAGCGGAACTGTTCCTGGAGCACGGCGCGGAGGTTGCGATCTGCCATCTCGATGACCACGACAATGCTGAAAGCTTCAAAGATCGGCTGAAAACCAGGGGGCTTGAGCTTCATTCCACCGAATGCGATGTATCGGATCCCGCAGCGGTAGCGGCCTTCGCCGAATGGGCGCAGGAGCGCATGGGCAGCGTGGATATCGTCGTCAACTCGGCAGGTCTGGGTGGCGGCGACCGCCCGTTCTCGATGACAGACGACAGCGATTGGGACCGAATCGTTGGAGTGAACCTCCGCGGAACCATGTTAGTCACCAAAGCCTTCTTCGGAGCGATGGTTTCACGCAACTATGGCCGCATCATCAACGTCGCGTCTCAATTGGCCTATAAAGGCGCCCCCGGCCTTGCCCACTATTGCGCGGCTAAAGCTGGGGTCGTGGGCTTCACGCGAGCGCTCGCCTATGAAGGGGCGCCATACAACGTGATGGTGAACGCCATTGCCCCGGGCCCGGTAGACACCGAACTCCTGCGCAACCACAGCAAGGAATGGCTTGAGGCCAAGAAGGCGCAATTGCCAATCGGACGCTTCGGGCATGTAGCCGAAATAGCCCCAACCGCCCTCCTGCTGGCGTCTGCAGCGGGCGCGTTCTATGCCGGCCAGACACTGTCACCAAATGGTGGCGATGTGATGCTTTGAATCCATATCAGTAAATGACTGGCACCGTGCGGCAGCTCCTGGCGGCTTCATGGCGCAACGGCGCATGGGAAAAACTTTGTTCCGCAGTCTGCGGATCGCAGTTTCCTCGGGCCATTGCCGGCGGGCCGGTCACTATTTCAGAGACTTGAATGAATACATTCGACACAGTTATCCGCAATGCCCGCGTAGTCACCGCGGCAGATATTTTTACTAGCGACATTGGCATTCGCGACGGGCGCATTGCGGCGCTGGGAATTGACCTGCCGACTGGCCTCAAGGAAATCGACGCCAAAGGCCGACACGTGACGCCAGGTGGAATCGACAGCCATGTGCACCTGGACCAGCCGACCGGAGACGGTTCGATCATGGCTGACGACTTTCTCAGCGGCACAGTCTCCGCAGCCTGCGGCGGCACCACTACGGTGATCCCGTTTGCCTGTCAGCAAAAAGGCAAGAGCCTGCGCGCCGCCGTGGAGGACTACCACCGCCGCGCCGGTCAGAAGCCGGTGATCGACTATGCCTTCCACATGATCGTTACCGACCCGACGCCGGAAATCCTGCGCGACGAGTTACCGGCGCTGATCGCTGAGGGTTATACCTCTTTCAAGATCTATATGACCTACGACGCCCTGAAACTCAGCGACCGCGAGATTCTGGATACCCTGTCGGTCGCCCGCAGCGAAGGTGCGATGGTCATGTTGCATGCGGAGAACGCCGACTGCATCGCCTGGCTCACCGAGCGCCTGCTCGCCGCCGGCCACACCGCGCCGCGCTACCACGCGACCTCGCGACCGATGCTGGTAGAACGTGAGGCGACACACCGCGCCATTGCCCTGGCTGAGCTGGTCGACGTGCCAATACTGATCGTCCACGTTTCCGGGCGAGAAGCTGTCGAGCAGATTCGCTGGGCGCAAAGCAACGGCCTCAAGGTGTACGCCGAAACTTGCCCGCAGTACCTGTTTCTGACCGCCGACTCGATGGGTTGCGACGACAGCTTCGAGGGCGCCAAGTGTATCTGCAGCCCGCCGCCGCGAGACAAGGCCAATCAACAGGTCATATGGGACGGGTTGGAAAATGGTTCATTCGAGGTGTTCTCCTCGGATCACGCACCCTTCCGCTACGATGGCCCGGACGGCAAGAAAGCACACGGCGAACAGGTGTCCTTCGACAAAGTCGCTAACGGCATTCCCGGTATCGAAACGCGCATGGCCCTGCTTTGGTCCGAAGGCGTACGCACCGGGCGGATCACTCCCCAGAGCTTCGTAGCGCTGACCTCGACCAATGCCGCCAAGCTCTATGGCTTGTACCCGCGCAAGGGCAGCATCGCCATCGGTTCGGACGCAGACCTGGTGATCTGGGACGAAGATCAAACCTTCCACCTGGACAACAATCGCCTTCACCACAATGTCGATTACACCCCCTATGAAGGCATGCACCTCAGCGCCTGGCCAGCAATGACGCTATCGCGTGGCGATGTCGTGTGGGATGGCGAACAGCCGTGCGGCGATGCGGGCCGTGGTCAGTTCCTACCCTGTGCTCGGCCAGACCCGGCCAAGCCACGTCGCCGCCAGACGGAGATTCCGCTGTGAGCGAGACGCTGATCAAGTCCGTGGCCGATCGACTGATCGACAGCTGGCACAGCGGCCGGCGGCAGCCTGTGTCAGGGCTCTCGCTGCCGGACGCGAATGCTGCCTATGCCGTACAACGGCTGGTCACTGAAAGTCTTGGCTGGTTCGAGGGCACCCGCCCATGTGCTTGGAAACTCGGCGGCGCGCCGGGCGGACTGGTCAGCTGCGCCGCCATACCGAGCAACTCGATCCATCCATCGGGGTGGCAGGTCCCTGCGCGTTATGCTGTGGGACTCGGGATCGAAGGCGAACTGGCGATCCGGCTGGGACGGGACCTGTCAGATACGCCGGACATAGTTGAGATTCGTGCTGCCATCGACGCTTGGCTGCCAGCAATCGAGCTGTGCGACACCCGCCTGGAGGAAGACGCCAGGGTCGATCCTCTGCTGCGGTTAGCCGACCAGCAGCTCAACCGCGCGCTAATTCTGGGTGAGCCTTTCCTGCTAGTTGATCTCCCCGAATGGACACGGCAACCGGTTGTGTTGGAGGTAAATGGTCACAAACAGCTCGCAGCCACCGGCTCGCATCCCTTCGTCGATCCACTGGCCTCGTTGCCCTGGCTGGCCCGACACGCTGCCGAGCAAAATACGCCTTTGCGTGCCGGCGACCTGATTGCCACCGGCAGTTGGACAGGCCTCTACTGGGCGAGCTGGGGGCAGCGCATCGATGTCGGCTTTGGCAAATTCGGAAAAGCCACTCTACTGACCTGACGATGAAGCTGTTACGGGAGGCGCTCATGGCACCCTCCGCTTGTGGCCGAAGCGGTCTTTCACAGACGGCTGCTATCGGCCAAAAGCGGACGATTGCTGGCAGGTATTCAAGCTATGTCCCCAGGCCCTGGGGAAATAGCTTGGGGTTTGAGAAAGCCTGCTTAAGGTGGTCGTACACCAATCGCACCCGCTTCGATACAGGACCCTGCTGCGGGCGGTATATGAACAGATCCCATGGTGCTGGAGCGTGATCAGCCAAAACGGCAACCAGCGTTCCTGACCGCAGATGAGGCTCAGCCAGATAGGCAGGAATTTGGCCAAAACACATGCCTGCCAGGGTGGCTTCCAATTCCGTATCTGGATCATCACAGATAAGCGCTGGCTGCCTGGGCGCGAACGTTTGCCCGTCGGCAAATAGCCAAGGCCAAGGGCGGCCATTTTTCCGGTCGATCAGGACTGAAAGTGGCAGCTTAGCTAAGGCATCCAAAGATTTAGGTGGTGTCTTTTGGCCTATGAGAGACGGGCACGCGACAACGTAAAACGGCACGGGAGCTAAGGCACGTGCAACGTAGCGCCGGTCGCGAATAACCCCCACCCGGATACCAATATCGATATGCGCTTCAACGGCATCAGTCATCTGATCTTCCAAGCGGAGATCGAATTGCAGGTCAGGATGTGCAGCGGCCAGGGGCTGAAGAAACGGTATTAGGAAGCGCCTGCCAATAGCATGTGGAGCCGTAATCCCCACCTTACCTGACAGCTCAGGCTCCGTCCTGTGCGACCGGAATAGCGTATCGAAATGATCCAGAGCTGACCTGGCATCTTTGGCGTAATCCTGACCGAAAGCAGTGATGCTCACCTGGCGGGTATTGCGGTGGAACAGTGATTCGCCAAGCTCAGTTTCCAGGGCTTGAATGGCTCGAGTCACCCCTTGTGGGGAGATGCCTAATCGAGTTGCCGCTTCGCGGAAGCTACCTGCCTCTGCTGCTGTGCAAAAAATCCTAACCATCTCCATGCGGTTAAGCATGTTGCCCCCCCATTTATTCCATTTTCAGGAATAGTATAATCCAATCATTTCCATTTATTGAGATCAATCATGGGTCTAAAGTTTGCGCACTGCCAGGTTAACCAGCCATGGCGAAGTACAAACCCGCCGATGAGGTTCTCAGCATGAGCAATAACATTTCTGGAAAAGTTGTCGTTATCACCGGTGCCAGTAGCGGCCTGGGTGAGGTTACTGCACGCCACCTTGCTGCGCTTGGCGCTCGCGTAGTGCTGGCTGCACGTCGCAAAGATAAACTCGACGCATTGGTGGCTGAGCTGACCAATGCAGGTGGTCAGGCAATCGCGTATCAGACCGATGTTACCTCTCAGGAAGAGGTCAAAACGCTCATTCAAGGTGCCGTGGACACCTACGGTCGCATTGATGTACTGATCAACAATGCCGGACTGATGGCGATTGCACCGCTCAGCGATACTCGCACTGACGAGTGGGATCGCATGATCGATATCAACATCAAGGGTCTGCTGTACGGAGTCGCGGCTGCATTGCCAGTCTTCCAGAAACAAAACAGTGGTCACTTCATCAACATCGCATCGGTTGCAGGCCTGAAGGTGTTCAGCCCAGGTGGCACCGTGTACAGCGGCACCAAGTTTGCTGTGCGGGCTATCTCCGAAGGACTGCGTCACGAAGTCGGTGGCAGCATCCGCACCACGACTATCGAACCGGGCGCCGTGGACTCCGAACTGAAATTCGGCAGCACCCACCAACAGAGCCGCGATTTCGTGGTGGACTTCTACAAGCATGCAATTCCCGCCGAATCGGTCGCTCGAGCTATCGCCTTCGCAATTGAGCAGCCTGCTGACGTGGATATTAACGAGATCGTTCTGCGCCCAACCGTGCAGGAATTCTAATGAGTTGAGGGCCTGTCTCTTCGGCGTCAGGCCCCGCTTATCTGGAGTGAAAAGCGGTGAGTGCCACATGGCCCGGAAGAAAAGAAGCAAGCGCTCGATGCAGGTGCTGAATGCCCTGCAATTCTTCAGCAGCTTGTAGCTGTTCGTGGGGCTGACAACGGATTGATGGCAACGGTTATGGAGAGCTATCTACGGGAAGAGTTTCCCAGTAGCGAAATCAGGAGCGATTCGCAGAACAAGTCCATTGACGAGACCATCTCCATCGTCCGCTCCTACCTGCGGTAGAGGCACCAGGGTGCCCTCGGTGAGGGAAAATTTAGTTAGCTAGTAAAGGAAGCGACATCATGAAATCACGTGCAGCAGTTGCCTTCGGGCCTGGAAAGCCACTGGAAATCGTCGAGATCGACGTCGAGCCGCCGCGCAAGGGCGAGGTGCTTGTCAGGATCACGAATACCGGCGTTTGCCATACCGACGCCTTCACCCTGTCGGGCGAGGACCCGGAAGGCGTGTTCCCGGCGGTGCTGGGCCATGAGGGCGCCGGCATCGTGGTCGAGGTCGGCGAGGGCGTGACCTCGGTCAAGCCGGGTGACCACGTGATCCCGCTGTACACCGCCGAGTGCGGTGAGTGCCTGTTCTGCAAGAGCGGCAAGACCAACCTGTGCGTGGCGGTGCGCGCCACCCAGGGCAAGGGCGTGATGCCCGATGGCACCACCCGCTTCAGCTACAACGGCCAGCCGATCTACCACTACATGGGCTGCTCGACCTTCAGCGAATACACGGTGGTGGCCGAAGTCTCGCTGGCCAAGATCAACCCGGACGCCAATCCCGAGCATGTCTGCCTGCTGGGTTGCGGTGTGACCACCGGCATCGGCGCTGTTCACAACACGGCCAAGGTTCAGCCGGGTGACTCTGTGGCCATCTTCGGCCTCGGCGGCATCGGGCTCGCTGCGATTCAGGGGGCACGCCAGGCCAAGGCGGGTCGCATCATCGCCATCGACACCAATCCAGCGAAGTTCGAGCTGGCTCGTACCTTCGGCGCGACCGAATGCCTCAACCCGAAGGACTTTGACAAGCCGATTCACGAGGTTCTCATCGAGATGACCGGTTGGGGTGTCGATCACACCTTCGAGTGCATCGGCAACGTCAACGTGATGCGCTCGGCACTGGAAGCAGCACATCGTGGCTGGGGCCAGTCGATCGTCATCGGCGTGGCTGGTGCAGGCAAGGAAATTTCGACGCGCCCGTTCCAGTTGATCACCGGTCGCACCTGGAAGGGCTCGGCTTTCGGCGGGGTCAAGGGCCGCACTCAACTTCCCGGCATGGTGGAGGACGCAATGAAAGGCGAGATCGATCTCGCCCCGTTCGTCACCCACACCATGGGCCTCGACGACATCAACAAGGCCTTCGACCTGATGCATGAAGGCAAGTCGATTCGCACGGTGATCCACTACTGATCGCCCACTACCCATTCAACGCCAACCACCAAGGAAATTAATCATGTCCACTCCTGTCATTTCTGGCGATGGCATCTTTTCGCACATCTTTATCGGCGCTGCCGACCTTCAGAAGTCGGTCGCGTTCTACGCCGCCGCTCTGGGTGCTCTTGGCATCAAGAACCTCGGTCCTTTCAACAACGGATGGGTACTTTTCGGTCGCGAAAAGCCGGCTTTCATCATCGCCCGCCCGGGCAATGGTGAAGCGCCTTCCAGCAACGGCGTGACGATCGGCTTTGCGGCCGCCACTCCCGCTGAAGTGGATGCCTTCCACGCCGCCGGCCTTGCCGCAGGCGGCACTGACGAGGGCCAACCTGGCGCACGTGGTCACCTGCCGGGTGCCTATGCTGCCTACCTGCGTGATCCGGCGGGCAACAAGGTCTGCTCGTACACCTTCGTCTGAAAGCAAGGAAGCTGAGAGCGTTCTGACAGGGTCAGCACAAGCCTCTATTATACGGCGAGCCTGTTAGACGGACTGCGTAACGCGGTGCATGCTCATGAAGATCGGCCCGCAGCCATGTGTGAAACGCATGGCTGCGGGCATTTGTTTTGAAGCGTGCTTTTCAACCAATGAGAAATGAGGTCGTTATGAAAGAGCCGGCCAATATCAATACGACGACCGTACAACCCACCCCAACCGCCACCGTGTACGGCATGCCGGCTTATGCCGATCGTGCTGCAGCCGTGGGTGAAGTGCATGCGCGCCCGCATCTGTTGCTTGAGGCCCCCCGCGGTATATTGCAGCTCGCTTTCATGACCGAAGGTGACCAGACCAGGGATCAGATGGCGATGAGCGAGTTGTCTCATCGCTTCGGCGTTGCCGAGCCCGACCACGCTACGCCGCTACACGGCATGACATGGGATGAGGGAGACCTTCACTGTGAAAAGCACACCGAGTTCTCTACGTATCTCTGGTGCGCTTCGCTGGATTCCAAGACGGGAGAGCCTTGCGGAGAAAATCCCTTCAAACATGGATTTGTTCCTCCGGGCCCGGTCATATCCGGCATCCGCTTGAGACTTCTTCCGTGGATACCAGAAACGGAGAAGGAGGCTGATCGCTTCGATCCTGCCAGCCTGTGCTACTCGTTGGTAGAGAACGGCTCTGCCGCCATCTTGACCGACTTCCGACAGGATGAGGATGGCCTGACGCAGATCCTCATCCTTGCTCGTGATTTGACCCCGGCGCGGGCAGGTGCGCTGGCTCAACTTCTATTGGAGATCGAGACGTACCGTACCTTGGCGTTGCTGTCTCTGCCGTTGACGCGATCGATGACGTCGGAGCTGCGACACATGGAGTCGCGCCTTGCTGCGATCACTGACGAGATGTGTACGAATTTGGTAGAACGCCGCGATAGCGACGTGCTGCTTTCCGAATTGACCGGTCTGGCCGCCGAACTGGAAGCTGGCGTCGCGGCAAATCTCTATCGCTTCGGCGCCAGCCGTGCCTACTACGAGATCGTCGAGGAAAGGCTGGCTGCGCTTTCAGAAGTGGCCGTATCCGGATACAGCACCTGGGCGGATTTCCTGCAGCGTCGCATCGCTCCAGCCATGCGGGAGTGCCAATCCGTAAAGGAGCGCCAGGCCAAGCTCTCCGACAAACTGACCCGAGCCATCGCGTTGCTGCGTTCGTGGATCGACGTCGAACTTGAACGCCAGAACCGCGATCTGCTGGCTTCGATGAACAACCGGGCCAAGTTGCAATTGCGCCTTCAGCAAACCGTCGAAGGCCTGTCGGTCGCGGCAATTTCTTATTACGTCGTGAGTCTTCTCGGCTACCTGCTCAAGGGCATTCCGATCGTTCACGACAGCGTGGCGCCGGTGATGGCGGTTCTGGTACCTGCGGTGATGCTGACGATCTGGTGGATCGTCCGCAGGATAAGACACGCCCACAGCGACACGGCGGCGGAAGAGAAATCTTCCTGACGAGCTGCCGTCCTGGCGCGCGATAGCTGCGCCGTCCGTTTGAACAGAGGAGAACAACATGCCAAGCAATTCTTTCGGTGAATCCTCTTGTACCGCTGCGGCCTGCATTGAAGCGTTTGTAGACCTTATTCCAGTAGCCAAACGCCTTGGGCAGGTCTCTCCAGGGACATCCCGTGCGCATGCGGTACAGCATGCCCTCCACGGTCATTCGTAGATCACGCTTGTTGTAGATGGCCTTGTGCAGCAGAATTTCCCGCAGCTTCGACCAATGCTCATCGCTGAGCAGTAATCGGGGCATTGCAAGCTCGTATCGATGTTGGGTCAGAGCTTCAACGATACGGGCTTGCTCTTATAGATCAATGGGTTAGCGCGAAATGGCAACAGACCCTAGCAAACCAGTTCAAATAACGTGGCGCAGTAGTTTTATCAGGTCCAAATGCGCCGTTTGGCCTGCGTCAGTTTCCCGGCGGTCTCCAGCTGTACATACACCAAACGCCTCTGGTCATCCACCGCGTCGCAACTCCCTGACACCCCGGCCCAGCTTGCGGCGCAACAGGGCCCGCAGGGTCACCCCATCCGAGTACCCGACCTGTGCGGCGACTTGGTCGACGCTCGCGTTTCCGGTGCGCAAGAGATGGACGGCATGCTCCACGCGCAGGTCCTGGAAATACGACAACGGTGTCTTGCCCAAAACGCTTTGCAGCCGCCGCGCCAAGGTGCGCTCGCTTGTGCCCGCGGCGCTGGCCGCCTCGGCCAGCGAGAACCCCTTCGCGAGCTGACTTCTGGCCCAGGACTCGAAGCGCTCCACCATCGGGTCGGCATGCGCAAGGTGGTCGGGAATCACGAACTCGGCTTGCGAACTGCGTGCCTCGACCAGCAGATAGCGTGCTACTAGGGCCGCCAGCGCCGGACTGCGCCCCCGGATGATGCGCAAGGCCAGGTCGACGTGGGCCAAAGCGGCACCCGCGGTAGTGAAGCGTGTCGAGTTCACGATCATGCGTGACTCGTCCAGCGTGACGTTCGGATAGCGCTGCCGAAACATCGGCCCCAGCCACCATGACGTCGTCGCACGATGCCCATCAAGCAGGCCACTCTCTGCAAGCAAGAAACTACCGGAGCAGGCGGCACCAAGGTGCGCGCCAGCGGTGGACCACTGCTGTAGCACGGCGACCGCATCGGGCACGTCGGGGCGTGTGAGCCGAGCCGAGAGCGTGTCAGGCATCTTTTCACCAAACGCGGGCACGAGCACGACGTCTGGTTCCGGCACACCACGCGCAGTGACCACGGGGACCGTCAAGCCTTGCGCAGTTCGGATGCGACGCCGCACGCCCACCAGCGTGAGCTCTATGTGCGCGGGAGCCTGTGGCAGCGAGCCCGACATCGCATTGGCCAAGCCCACTGTGTCGGTGAGCGCCGCAAGCCCCAGATCAAACACGCCATCACAAACAAGGATGTGGATTTTCATGGCAACAATGATATCAATGTTGTCATTATTGTCTATAGAGATGGCTGTCATGAAGACTTAGACTGCAGGCTCGTCGATCCATTCATCTAACCCAGTTACCCAAAGGATTACAGTATGACCAAGCTCGCCCTGTTTGTTCGCCTCGAAGCCAAACCCGGCCAGGAGGCTGCGCTTGCCGACTTCCTGGCCAGCGCACTGCCGCTCGCCAACGCCGAGTCCGGCACCACTGCCTGGTTCGCATTGAAGTTTGGCCCTTCGACGTTCGGTGTGTTCGATGCCTTTGCCGATGAGGCAGGTCGCCAAGCACATCTGAACGGCCAGATCGCCGCGGCCTTGATGGCCAACGCCGCGACCTTGCTCAGTTCTCCGCCCAATATCGAGAAGGTCGAACTGCTTGCAGCCAAACTGCCTGCATGACAACCCGGCCTTGACCCAATCAGGTCACGCTGCAGGATGGGGGGCACAAGCTCTACGCAGCGATCCCCCCCTCGATTGCACTTGCCCAGGGAGCTACCTTCCACAGCGACGGGGGGCAATATTGCAGCCAGAACTTCCAAGCTGCGTCAGCAAGCAGGGGCAACATCAGGGCTGGCTGTGATGTTCCGATTCGTCGGGTAGTTATCGAGAAGTACCGACTGTTTGCAACGTGTCGGTACCGAGAGCCGTCTGGGCGAGCCAGATTTCCGGCCCATTGGAAGTCCGCAGTCCGCAAGCGCGGATCGATCGAGCGATTTGTTGAAAATCAACGACCTAGCACCGGGCCGTTCGGGCTAGTGAGGGTTTCTGGGGGGGCGTAACGATTCGAACTCCTGCAGGGGCTCGGTGGGGTGGAACCCTGCGCCAAACCTATGTAACTCAGCGCCTTGCGACCGCTGCAAACTCCTGCGGAAAGGTGCGGAATCCGGGCCTTGATGCCCGCAATCCTACCAGTTCTGCCCTGGTCGGGTCACCAACCGAGCGCATCAGACAGGGCGCCAGTTCTATTCCCGTTTGGGAATTGAACCCGCGTCAGCATCCACTCATCCGACGTTCGATCAGGCGGTGACGAACCGCTCCCGAAATGCTCGCCGGACCTGGTCGTAAGGCACAGGGCTGGTGGCGTGCGGGACCAGCGCGCTTCTGTCGCCGATGAGGTAGTTGATCCGGTAGGTGCAGTTTCCGGAGGGGTGCAGCATGCCGGCAATCACCCGGTCGGGATTCAGAACCCGCTCCTGGATCAGGCGGTCCAGCACGCTCTGGACCTACGGCCCCAAGCCAACGAACATGGCATCTTTCAGTTCTTCGACTTCCGCCGCGAAGTGCTACAGCAGGTACTTCCTCAGCAAGGGGTGCTTGGTCATATCCGGTGAGCCACGGTAATCGTCGTCCTTTACGAATACCGGATAGCGCAGACATTGATTTTCGTGCGTTAGAGAGGGCCTCGCTGCCCAAAAGCCTCACGCGCAAACTCCAAGAAGCTGCGCAGCTTTGGAGTCATTCTTCGGTCAGGGGCATAGAGGATGTGCATTGCGGTATTCGGCACCGGGTACTGCGGCAACAGACGCACCAGTGTCCCATCGCGCAGTGCATCGCTAACCAACTCTATCGGCTGTAGAACCACGCCTAGACCAGCTACAGCCGCTGCCAGCAGTGGATCACCTTGATTGATCGTTAATTTGCTTGTAATAGGAACATCTATACGCCCCTCCGGGCTGTCGAAGCTCCAGTGTGAGCGGCCATCAGAATAGGTAAACCCCAGACATTCCTGCTGCTGTAGATCCCACGGATTGATGATGGGAGGGCGACGTGCAAGATAGGACGGCGCAGCGCATAAAACCATCTGATAGGGCTCCAGTGGCAATGCCTTCAACCCACTGCTCGCCAGCTCGCCGATGCGAAATACCACGTCGTAACCATCATCAACGATATCGACCAGTTCGTTCGATAACGTTAGGTCAACAGACACCTGAGGATACCGAACCATGTATTCCAGCAGGCGTGGCGAAAGCGTGCGGATTCCGAACGTGACCGGCGCGTTGATGCGAAGGCGGCCGCTTGGTGTGCCCCGAGTGAGGGCAGCCAGGCTCTCGGCAGACTGCATGTCTGCAAGGATCAGTTTTGCTCGCGGGTAGAACGCCCTGCCGAAGTCGGTGAGGCTTTGCCTGCGCGTAGTCCGGTGCAGCAGGGAAACACCCAGATGTTGTTCGAGCATTTTCACCTGTTTCCCTACCAATTGAGGGGACAGATTCAGGTCGTCCGCAGCGGCGCTGAATGAACCCAGCTCAACTGTTTTGACGAACGTGGCCATCTGGGTCAGGCGATCCATTATAAACACTCTGTTTCTAGTAATACGCCATCGTAGGCATTTATCTAGCGCCAACCAATGACTAAATTTTTGTCACCTTTCGAGTGCCCGGATACCTTCCGGATGTACGTCGAGGCCCATTGATAAACGAGGTATTTATGATGGCACGCATTGTCAGAATTCATGAATACGGTGACGCCAGCGTTCTGAAGCTGGAAGATCTGGAAGTATCGGCACCAGCAGCAAACGAGGTGCAAATTAGTGTTAAAGCTTTTGGCTTGAACCGAGCCGAAGTGATGTTCCGCAATCACGCATACCTACAAGAAGCGGAGTTCCCCAGCCGCTTAGGCTACGAGGCCGCAGGCATCGTAACGGCAGTTGGGAGCGACGTAACCGAGATCACGATTGGTGACTCGGTCGCTCTGATCCCACCTCTGGATATTGCTCGCTGGGGCACCTACGGCGAGTTGGCCAATGTACCGGCCCACCTGGTGGTAAAGAGCCCTGAGAACTTGTCCTTTGAAGAGGCTGCGGCGTCTTGGATGCAGTACGTCACCGCCTGGGGGGGATTGATTGAACAGGCGAAGCTACGTCAGGGCGATTTTGTCATCGTTACCGCCGCGTCAAGCAGTGTTGGCTTGGCCGCCTTCCAAATGGCTCGTATGGTCGGCGCCACATCGATTGCGATCACTCGAACTCACGCGAAGAAGCAAGCCCTACTTGATGCAGGCGCTGCGCATGTCATCGTCAGCGATGAAGAGGATATCGTCGAGCGTGTTATGACGATAACTGCCGGTCAAGGCGCTCGCGTTGTATTCGATCCTGTAGGCGGGCCGTCCTTGGAACCTCTCACGCAGAGCATGGCGCGGGGCGGAATTTTGCTGGAGTACGGCGCACTTAGCTCTGAACCGACACCATTCCCACTGTTTACCGTGCTGGGCAAAAGCCTGACTTTGAAGGGCTATCTCTACGCAGAGATTGTGGCCGACCCTGAAGCCCTAGAGAGAGCAAAGGCTTTTATTCTGCAAGGGTTGGAGTCCGGTGCGTTGCGCCCGATCATCGCAAAGACATTCACACTTAGCGACATCCAGGATGCCCATCGTTTCCTTGAAGCCAATCAGCAGATCGGCAAGATCGTGGTAACTGTCTGACCAGCAATTATGGGGCTGAGAGCGTAATCCTTCGGCCCCGATTCAAGCCAGCCCTGATGACCGCTTTTGGCCGATTCTGTGTATCCGTCCGGCCAACACACCTTCTTGGCCCCGACGCCAAAGGCGATGGTGTCCACCTGATTTAAGTGGACACCATTTCTAGCCTTTTATGCCGCTGGGCAAACCTATTTTCCCGAGGGCGTGGCGCGGCCGGGTTGGTATCAGCCAACGGACAGAGGTGTTGAGCGCAGGCTGGGAGAAAGACTCGCTTGGCTGCGCTCGCTCGATGATGAGACGCCGCCAGAGGCGGACGCCTGATCGGTCCATCCGAAACCTGCCCATCGTGATCTCACAAACTACAGGATAAGCACATGCCAGCCTCTTCTTTCGGTGAGTCCTCGGCGCATATCAGACGGAGACGCGTTGCCCACTATCTACGCACGGAGTCTGGCGCTGCGGTGCTGCTGGTGATCGTCACGGTTGTGGCGCTCGTGTGGGCGAACTCGCCGCTATCTAACGCCTATTTCGAGTTGTGGCACCTAGACGTCGGGTTCAACTTCGGGCCACTGCGCCTACACATGGATCTGCATCACTGGGTCAACGACGGCCTGATGGTCGTCTTCTTCTTCCTGATCGGACTGGAGGTGCGTCAGGAGTTCGCCCACGGATCGCTCCGTGACCGCAGCCGTGCCCGCCTCGCCCTGATCGCGGGGGTCACGGGAGTCGTGCTTCCCGCGCTGGTGTATGTCCTGATCGTGAAACTAGCCGGAAGTGAGGGCCTGCACGGGTGGGGTGCGGTGGTCGGCACCGATACGGCGTTCATGCTGGGCACCTTGGCGATCGTCGGCCCGCGGCTATCGGGTCAGTTGCGCGTGTTCCTGCTCACCCTGACCGTGGTCGATGACTTCCTCGCAGTGTCCATCATCGGCATCGTCTATAGCGAGGAGATCCGGATCGTCCCGTTGCTTATCGCCCTCGCCAGCCTCGTTGGATTGTGGTTGTTGGGGCGCACCCGCCAGTGGCGGGCGACGCCGTATGTGTTGATCGTGATCGTGCTGTGGTTCGCGACCGTGTACTCCGGCATCCATGCCTCCCTGGCCGGGATGGCTGCGGGGCTCCTGATCCCCGCCTACGCGACGCAGCGTCACAAAGTCGTCGCGGCAAGACAACTGTTCCGTGACTTCTGGCAGTCTCCGAGTGCCGCATCGGCCCACGCGGTGGACCGCGGACTATCCCGCGGTATCTCTGTGAACGAGCGGCTGCACGAGTTCCTGCGGCTGCCTGCGGCACTGCTGATCGTGCCGGTGTTCGCCTTGGCGAACGCCGGGGTGGATCTGCGTGGCGGGTTGCTCGCTGAGGCCTTCGGCTCGCCCGTGACCTGGGGCGTCATCTCGGGACTCGTGCTCGGTAAGCTTCTAGGCATCGGGCTCATCACTCTAGCCGCAGTCCGCCTCGGACTGGGGCGCCTGCCGGTGGGCGTCGGGATGGGGAGCGTGTTCGGTGGTGCGGCGCTGTCCGGGATCGGTTTCACCGTGTCGCTGCTCATCATCGGGCTCGCGTTCGGTACGACCTCTGACCTGGGCCGCCAGGCGACGGTCGGGGTGCTCGTGTCGATGGTACTCGCCACGTTGCTGGGGTGGCTCATATTCAAGGTCGCCGCTCTCAAGTGGGGGGAGGAGACTGCCGATTTGCCGATGGTACTTGAGCCACCAGTCGATCCGGAGGTCGATCACATCCGCGGTCCGGAGGACGCCCAGCTCACGCTCGTGGAGTACGTTGACTTCGAGTGCGCGTACTGTGCACACGCCACCGGTTCGTGGGACGATCTGCGCGCCCACTTCGGGGACGACCTGCGGTATGTGGTGCGCCAGTTGCCGCACCACCCCCACGGGCCGATCGCCGCGCGGGCGTCCGAGGCGGCATCGAACCAGGGGATGTTCTGGCCGTGGCTGGACTTCGTGTTCACCCGTCAGCATGCGCTGGAGCGAGAGGACTTGATCGGCTACGCCGCCGAGCTGGGTCTTGACATCGATCGGTTCATCGCGGATCTCGACAGTCCCGCAGTGATAGAGCGTGTTGAGCGTGACCTCGTCAGCGCGGTCGCCAGCGGTGCGCACGTCACTCCTACGTTCTTCATCGAGGGTCGTCGTCTGCTCGGCAGTTACGACGCCCGCACTCTCACCGCAGTGCTCGAAGCCAGTCGCCGCGGCCCTCGCACTCAGGAAGTCCCGTCCTGAGCGGGGCGAACTACAGGATAAGAACATGCCAAGCAATTCTTTCGGTGAATCCTCTTGTACCGCTGCAGCCAGCGGCCTCGTGCAGGTGCGTGGCGCGCGCGAGAACAACCTCAAAGAGGTGGACGTCTCCATCCCGCGGAATGCGCTGGTGGTGTTCTCGGGTGTCTCCGGCTCCGGGAAGTCCTCGCTGGCCTTCGGCACCATCTATGCCGAGGCGCAGCGACGCTACTTTGAGTCGGTGGCCCCCTATGCACGGCGCCTGATCGACCAGGCGGGCGTGCCGGACGTAGATGCGATCGACGGCCTGCCACCAGCGGTGGCGCTGCAGCAGCAGCGGGGGTCCAGCAATGCGCGTTCCTCCGTGGGCAGTGTGACCACCCTGTCCAGCCTGGTGCGGATGATGTATTCGCGCGCCGGCGCCTATCCCGCCAACCAGCCGATGCTGTACGCCGAGGATTTTTCGCCGAACACGCCGCAGGGGGCGTGCCCGACCTGCCACGGCTTGGGTCATGTGTACGAGGTGACCGAGGCGATCATGGTGCCCGACCCCTCCCTGAGCATCCGTGAGCGGGCGATTGCTTCCTGGCCACCCGCCTGGCAGGGCCAGAACCTGCGCGACATCCTGGTCAGCATGGGCTACGACGTTGACCGGCCGTGGAAGGACCTGCCGAAAAAGGATCGCGACTGGATTCTGTTCACCGAGGAAACACCAACGGTGCCGGTGTACGCCGGTTTCACGCCTGCCGAAACCCGCACCGCGCTCAAACGCAAGATGGAGCCGAGCTACATGGGCACCTTCACCGGCGCCCGGCGGTATGTGTTGCACACCTTCGCCAATACCCAGAGCGCGCTGATGAGAAAGCGCGTATCCCGGTTCATGGAGGGCAAGCCGTGCCCCACCTGCCACGGCAAGAGGCTCAAGCCCGAAGCGCTGTCGGTCACCTTCGCTGGGGTGGACATCGGCGCGTTTATGCAGATGCCGCTGGACCACTTGGCGGCATTGCTCGAACCCATCGCACAGGGCGATTTCCGCGCCCATGCAGCGGGTGCGGCTACGGACAAGGAAGCGACCCGGCGCGAGCGTGCCGAACGCGCTGCCACCGGCCGTGCGGTCCATGCGGTATCGCCCGACGTGCGCCGTACCTCCGCGCTGTCGGAAGAAAAGCGCCTCGCCGCACAGCGCCTGGCTGGAGGCGTGATGGCGCTCCTGCGCCAACTGCGCGGGCTAGGCCTGGGCTACCTGACGCTGGACCGGGCCACGCCGACGCTTTCGGCCGGCGAGTTGCAACGCTTGCGGTTGGCCACGCAATTAAGTTCCCTGCTGTTCGGCGTCGTGTACGTACTCGACGAACCCTCGGTGGGCCTGCATCCCTCCGACAGCCAGGCCCTGTACGATGCACTCGACCGGCTGCGCGACGCGGGCAACTCGGTGTTTGTGGTGGAGCACGACCTGGACCTGATGCGCCGCGCGCAATGGCTCGTGGATGTCGGGCCGGATGCCGGGGAGCGTGGCGGCCGCGTGCTCTACAGCGGCGAGCCGGATGGCCTGCGCAAGATTGCCGAATCGCGTACTGCACGTTACCTGTTCGACGAAATTCCCGCACCCGGAAGCCGAGCACGCGAAGCGACCGGCTGGTTGGAGCTGCAGGGCATCCACCGCCATAACCTGCATGGCGTGGATGCGCGCATTCCGCTGGGCGTGCTGACAGCCGTTACCGGCATCTCTGGCTCCGGCAAATCCAGCCTCGTCGCGCAGGCCCTGCCGGAATTGGTGCTGCTGCACCTGGGCCACGAGCCTGAAGACGATGCCGCCGAAAGCGCCACCAGCGAAGGGCCGGCAGTGGTCGAAGCGACCGGCGGCCATCTGGCGGGCGACGTGGACGCCATACAGCGCCTGGTGCAGGTGGACCAGAAGCCGATCGGGCGCACGCCGCGGTCGAACCTGGCTACCTACACGGGTCTGTTCGACCATGTGCGCAAGCTGTTCGCCGCCACGCCCGATGCTCGACGCCGCCGCTATGATGCCGGACGGTTCTCGTTCAACGTCGCCAAGGGGCGCTGCGAGACTTGCGAGGGCGAGGGTTTCGTTAGCGTGGAACTGCTGTTCATGCCCAGCGTGTACGCGCCGTGCCCGACCTGCCATGGCGCGCGCTACAACGAGGCCACGCTGAAGGTGCAGTGGAACGGGCGCAACATCGCCGAGGTGCTGCAGATGACCGTGGACGATGCCAGCGAATTCTTCGCGGGTGAAGACGCGGTGGCAAGGCCCCTGCAACTGCTGCGCGACATCGGACTGGGCTATCTGCGCCTGGGGCAACCGGCCACTGAGCTTTCCGGTGGCGAGGCGCAGCGCATCAAGCTGGCGACCGAGCTTCAGCGCAGCCAGCGCGGCCGAAGCCTGTACGTGCTCGACGAGCCGACCACCGGGCTGCACGCGTCGGATGCCGACCGGCTGCTGGTGCAGTTGCAGCGCCTGGTCGATGCCAGCAATACCGTAGTGATGATCGAGCACGACATGCGTGCGGTGGCCCAAGCCGACTGGGTGATCGACGTAGGGCCAGGCGCGGGCGCTGCCGGCGGCAGCATCGTGGTGGCGGGTTCCCCTCAGCAGGTGGCCCGAAAGTCTGGCAGCCGAACCGCTCCGTTCCTTGCACGGGAGTTGGCGCGGGTCGAGTAGCTTAGTTCGCCAAATGTTGCCAGCTTCGCGGGGCATTGATCGTCGCCACACGGTGGTGACGGTCGCTGCCCGAGTCGCGTCATCCTTCCTGAGTCAGAGCAAGATAGGGATTGTTGGGCGGTATTTCGGCGAATACCAAGGACCCATTTTCGAGGAGGTAGCCATGCAGTCGGCGGGACTTCCTCGGGCCCGTGACTTCACAGGTCCAAATGTTCAGGCCATTTGAGTGCTTGCGGTGTAGCTGCAGTTTCTCAAAGCGCTTTTGCACCCACTGCCAATCCTGTTGCTTGTCCTGCCTGGCTAGCGCATCCACCTGGGGATGTTCCTGCGCATAGCGATGGAACACGCCGGGACTGACCAGGTAGACGGTGTCGCTCACCGTATGCACGAGCGCCTTGGCGTCGTTGATGATGAGTCGCCGCGCGGCGACTCCCTGTTGCAGCCACGTCATGAAATGCTCCCCGGATGGTATCGCGACTATTGAGTTGATGCAGGTCCAGGCGCAGGGGTAAGTGGCAAGGGAGACGCTGCGGCTGTGGTTGGGGCAGGAACGTCAGGCTGGGCAGGGACTTTCTCCACTGGCTCTTCACTCTTCCCCATGTCGGCCGTGCCATCCAATCCAACCATCGGCAGCATGTCCTCCATGACGTCGGGCACGGGCGGGGCCGCAGTCGGCAAGGCGGTATCGCTGCGAGGGCATTCCCAAGGGGGAGTCTCCTGACCTTCGGGTGCTGGCTGCCCCACGACCGCGGGCGGTGTGCCTGGTGCACTGCCGTTGATTTCCGCTGGCGTCGTGTCGATCGCCACCGTGCCTGCGAAAAGCGCTGGCCGCTCGCCGGATTCCCAGATCAGCGCGGGCGCGAGGCGCAACAGGGTGAACGAGTAGGACCAGCCGGTCGCACTGGTCACGGTCGCGCGCCAGACCGCCTTGCCGTCTGAGGTAGGCTGGAGCATGCCGTGGTCCTGCAGCACGTTGAAGACGGCGGTGTTGTTCGCAGGAATGCCGTCGATCCCCTGAGACAGCAGGTGCGCGCGCAGCTTGTCCGAGACAGTCTTGCTCACCAGCCACAGCCCATCCTCAGTGAGCCAGCCATCGGAGGCTTCCGGCTGATTCAGCTTCAACTGTTCCTTGAGCAGCAAGCGCAGCCCGTCCAGCAGCTTGCGTTGCAGCGCGTGCCTGGGCGCGGCCATGGCGCGCGCGGGATCGCCGCCCAGTTCCTGTGCCACAGAAGCGCGATCAGCCTGCACGACCAGTTCACCCAGCACGCCGGCGTGCTCGTACTGCCCGGCCAAGACGTAGAGCAATGGTGCCCACAGAGACGGATAGCCGCTGAGCCAGTCTAGGAGCGGACCATCGAGCAATTGGCGGTAGAGCAGCCCTGTTGCGGCGCTGTGCAACCGGTACTCGCGGTCTTCGCGGTAGCGGAAGCGGTACGACTGGTGCAGCGGGCCGTGCCAGGGATGCCACAGCGAGCCGTCTGCCAGCTCGACCAGCAGATCGACGGCCACCTTGCCGATGTCGTGCAGCCACGGCGTTGTAACCGGCGTAGTCGTCGGTCATCAGGTAGCCGCGGTAGCCATCGAGCAGGCGTAGCGGCACCTCCTGCGCGCGGCTGGCTGTGTAGTCGAAAAGGATCACCGGCTTGTCCGGCGGCCCACCGCTTTGCACCCACATCCAGGATTGTGCCGAGGGGTCGCGTCCCGGTTCATGCAGCACCTGCAAGCGCGTTTCGTCGCAGTGCAACACGGGGTAGTCCAGCAGCTTGTCGCGCATCAGGTTGAGCAACGGTTGCAGTTGCTCGCCACTTTGGATCACCCAACGCGCCAGGGGCTGGCGTGGGATGTCGACGCCGTGGCGGCTGCCCCCTAAAGAAGGTTGGCCGTAGAAGAGCACTTGAAGGGCTTCGCGTCCCTCTCTGGAGTGTGCTGTCTTTTGCGTGTACAGCCCCTGGTTTCAGCGTTGTCAAGTGGCAGTTTTGCTATAGGAGCGTTTTTTCCGCGCACCGCATCACTGGTAATGCTATTCGATCACTCGAAGCTTCGGATGATCTGATCGTTATTTGGTCAGATTGCTGTTTTTGACATCGGCAAAGACTGAAATCAGTCAGAAATACAAGGGTGTGCAGCCCTAGATTCTTTCTTGCAGCGCCTTGAAGAAGGCATCGATATTCTCATCGTGGCGTTTGTAGTAGGTCCAGGGGCCGATCCGCTGCGATGTCACCAATTGCGCGCGCTGTAGAGCTGCGAGATAAAGCGATGTCGTTGACTGCGAGAGGCCCGTGCGCTCTTGGATGATACTGACGCACACGCCTACCGTTTCTGGGTCGACTTCCTGCTCGGGAAAGACTGTCCTGGGATCCTTGAGCCAATTGAGGATGGCAAGGCGCGTCGGGTTCGCCAATGCTTTCAGGGCTTCGTTGACGTCAATAGTCATGAATTTTTTGAGACCTGTTTTTTTCGATATCTAAATATCTTCCTGATTCGCGCATCAAATTGGAAGGCTTCGCCATGATCTCTTCGCGCCTGCCCGTCGCAATGACGGGCTGGTTTGGACTGGAATCCTATTGCCCTGTCAGGTAGGACTATCGGGCACCTGTGCGCCGAATTGCGGGACGATATGTTTGCCAAGTTCCTCGATAACCTCTGCTGCGGGGCGTTTACCATACTTGAGGTTCAGGATGACGTGATCTACACCGATTTCCTGAAGTGTATCCAGCAAGGCCCGCAGGTGGTTACGTCCCAGTCGGAATCCTAGATGGATAGGCGAGGGTGGCGTGGATGGGTGTTCGTCCAGGTCGATATACAGCGATTGCAAGAACGGCTTGTAGATAGTGCCACATTGTTTAGCCGTTTCCTGTCGCCAATCTTCCACGATGAGTCGCTGCATTTTTGGCGGACGTGGATAGTTGATCCATCCATGGCTTTCACGCGCGATCCAATCGAGCGGCTGGCGGCTGTGTCCGGTTACGAATAGCGGTATTTCCCGAGTCGTAGGTTTGGGAACGAGATCGGCCCCCAGTAACTCGCCGTGACTCCAGCGAATGGGCTCGAAGTGTGTTCGATGGGCTTGGCGTATCACATTGAGGTTTTCTTGAAAGGTCTCGCCACGCTGTTCTGGATCAATGCTGAATGCGGGAAACTCCACGGGACGATCGCCAGAGGCTACTCCCAGGAGCAAGCGACCTCCGCTCAACTGATCAATGCTCGCTGCGGCCTTTGCCGTGTGCAAGGGATTACGCAGAGTAAGGGCGATGGAGGCGGTGCCTAGTGCGATTTTTGTTGTATGGGCTGCCATGTAGCCCAGATACACCCAAGGGTCGAAAACCTGGCCGACATCGCCGAAGCTTGGGTCCCTGAGTGGGACGTCGCGAAACCAGAGCGCCGAAAAACCAAGTGCCTCTGCACGTTTGGCCAGCGCGACCTGATCTAGCATGCTCGGTGTATCACCTTCGAAAGCCTCCAGGGGAAAGAACAGCCCAAGGCTTAGATGACCCTGCCTGAAGGTTCGTTTGAATCCCCTATGCTCTTGGTAGGGGATCGTGCTCGGTTGGTACATGCTTAACTTCCTCGGTCAACAATCGCTGAGCCACGCCCCTGAGTTATGGGGCGTGGCATTGAGCGTTTAGGATTTGTAAGTCGGGTAGTCGGTGTAGCCCTTATCGGTACCGCCGTACATGGTGCTTGGATCAACTGGGTTAAGCGGCCAGTTGTTGGCGATACGAGCGGGCAGGTCGGGGTTCGCAATGAAGGGGCGGCCAAAAGCGATCAGATCGCCCCAGCCAGCTTTTATCACGCGATTTCCTCGTTCAGCGGTGTACTTGCCGGCATAGATAATCTTGCCGCTGAATGTCTTACGAACAGCTTCCCGGAACGTCTCAGGCAGCTCGGGTGCGTTTTCCCAATCGGCTTCGGCGAGCGACAGGTAGGCAATGCCCACTTCCTCGAGGATCTTCACTGCCTCGATGTAGGTTTGATGAGGATCTTCTTCGACCAGACCAAGGTAGACGCGGTCTTCGTCTGTGGTCGCGAACAGCGGGGCGAAGCGAACGCCAACGCGCTCCTTGCCGACCACACCAGCAACAGCGAGGGTGATTTCGCGCAGGAAGCGAAGACGGTTCTGCAGCGAACCGCCATATTCATCATCACGCTGGTTGGTATGGGCCGAAATGAACTGGTTTACCAGGTACCCGTTCGCGCAGTGAAGCTCCACCCCGTCAAAACCTGCGTCCAAAGCATTTCGGGCTGCTTGGGCGTAGAGCTCAACCAGTTCCTTTACCTCCTTGGTGGACAGGGCTCGTGGGGTCGAAGGGTCGGCCAGTGTACCCGTGCCGGGGCCAGTTTCGATGAACACCTTGACGTTGTCCGCGCGGATGGCTGATGGCGCGACGGGCGCTTCACCACCGGGTTGCAGCGATGTGTGCGACACGCGGCCCACATGCCAAAGTTGAGCAAAGATCACCCCCCCTTCGGCGTGAACAGCGTCGGTGACCTTACGCCAGCCTTGTATCTGTTCCGGGCTATGAATGCCAGGTGTCCAGGCATAACCCTGTCCTCGGGGTTCGATCTGTGTGCCCTCGGTCACCATGAAGCCAGCACCGCTGCGCTGACGGTAATATGTGGCCATTAGGTCGTTCGCAATATTGCCGGGTTGGGAGCTGCGCGAACGCGTCAGTGGCGGCAGAACGATACGGTTCTTGAGGGTGTATGGGCCCAGCTGAGTCGTTTTGAAAAGTTCTGATTGTGTCATTTTGCTTACCTGCATATCTGAAATATTCGATGTCGTAGGTCGAAAAAACATGGATCAACGAGGTCTGAAGAGTCCGAGCGGTGCAGGTCACGAAGGCGCGCTGTGCGCCCTGCACCGCGCGGGCGACGTCGGCAGCTGTGGCGTTGGGATGTTGGTGAGAATTTTTCCGTTGGCGGGGTTGATAATGTCGAGGGCTTCACCGTATTCGTCCGAAACTCACTGGTTGTCAATAAACAGGCCGTAGCTGCTGTCGGGAAGGTGATTCGGACGGGTATCGCTGGAATCTTTCATGGGAGTACCTCCTGAGGTTTCTAGCGCGGTTATGGGTAGGCTATTCTCGATATTCATATATGTCAATATATTAATATCGCTTCCGGCACGTACGCATGGTTCCACGCCCTTGCAGCTCACTTCTGGATCAGCTGGGAGCGCGCCGTGCTTCGCGCTAGGGTTGCCTATGCAGTCAGCTCCCTTGAGCTTTTCATCATGGAGGCTGGCTGCATCAGGTATGCCATTGCCGTGATTGCGTTGATGCTATTGCCCGACAACAAAGGTATTCACCTTGACGATCTGGATGACAGCGAAGTTGACGCTACGCCCGCACTTCAACCTTCTTCTCCTCAGACGCATGTATAAGGAATGTTCGCGATGATCCGAATTGTCTACTTGTTGGTAAAGCCTATGTTCCGCCAGGAATGTTTGCGTCACTATCAGATGAGTGAGGGTATCCCTGGCCTGTTTAAATATGAGGTTAGGTTGGTGGCTGAAAACCCTGCCGATACCCATGTGCCATACCTGGATGTAGGGCCGGTTCACGCGATTGGCGAATGCTGGTTCCAAAGCCCGGAGGACTACCAACGATATATCGAGTCGGCAGTGCGCAAAGCCTGGTTCGAACATGGTAAAACGTTCATTGGCCAGCTCAAGCCCTTCGTCACTGAAACACTTGTTTGAAAGCTGCTCGAAGCGGTTATCTCCGATCAGGCCACCCCTCCATTCATTCTGGAGGGGCTTTCATCTACGAGTGAACCCCTGGTTATTGATTTAACGTAAATCACTGGCAGATTCCCCAATGAACATGGGGACCCGTGCGAGTCTCAATTCGCACGAGGTGCCGTCTATGTGTCGATTTGACAGCGTGTCCAACGACTGCGCGTGGGAACCATCGATCAGGTCGCCGATGGGGTAAAACATATCGAGCGGCTGATGCCTGCAAATCTCTCAGAAATCCTGGCAAGTTGCCGGGATGGTTCAGTGACGTGCCATGCAGCAACCCCAAGATGGCCCAACTGCAGGCAGTGAAACTCATTTCGCAGGGGTACACACCGGGACACTGCCTGGACATCAGTACCATCTGGTAGCGCAAAAGGTTGTAGCCCAGCAGCACACCCCATAGCTCTTGAGCGATCATCTCTGGCGTCTTGCTTCTCAGGGTATATTCGCCGCCCAGCAGTCTCTGCTTGATCGCCCGATAGCCCAGCTCGATTTCCCAGCGTTGACTGTAAAGGTCGACGATCTCCCCACCCGGAAAGCGCAGCGGGTCGACCATCGAAGTCAGTACGCTTACCATTTTTCCCTTGATCATCTTGCGCAACAACCGCGCTCGCATTTCGAGCGGACGACAGGTGGTATGTGGTCGGTAAATACATAGCGGCCATACTGTAAGCGCGAGTAGGCGGGTCTTTGGGCTGACGCCCGGCGATATCGTCAGGGCGTCAGATCCATACAGCCGTTCGATCAGGCTGCCGGCTTCAGAATGACCTTTGTCCAACCCTCATCTCGCGCATCGAAATGCTTGTACGCATCGGGCCCTTCCGCCAATTTCAGGCTGTGAGAGATGATCTGCGAAGGCTTGGCGCGGTCGTGATGGATCAGCTCCGCAAGCCTGCGGTTATAGGCTTTGACGTTGGCTTGCCCGGTGCGTATCTGCTGGCCCTTGAACCAGAACGCGCCGAAATCGAAGGCCATTTTGCCTTCCTTCGCCAGTTCATTTTTCGCGCCCGGATCCTGAGGAACAAACACCCCGACGACGCCGATGCCACCCGTGGCCTTGGTGGAAGCTACCAGGTTGTTCATCGTCAGGTGATTGGCCTCATGGCCGTGATTGTCACAGCACTGGTACCCCACACACTCACAACCTCGATCAGTGCCTTTGCCGTGAGTCAGGTTGAGGATCTGATCAACCGCCTCTTTCTCCAGGGAGTTGATTGGCGTGGCCCCCATCTGCGCGGCCAATTTCAATCGATCCGGATGGTTGTCGACCACGAACACTTGCGAGGCGCCTTTGATCATCGCGGCATGAGCTGCCATCAGGCCCACTGGCCCTGCACCGTAAATGGCGATGCTTTCACCCGGCATCAGGCCAGCCAGTTCAGTGGCATGCCATCCGGTGGGGAATATGTCTGACAGCATGACGTAGTCGTTTTCTTTCTCTTGCGCATCCTCTGGCAGCACCAGGCAATTGAAGTCCGCATATGGCACACGCAGCAGTTCTGCTTGACCACCCTGGTATGAGCCCATATCGGCAAACCCGTAAGCAGCACCAGCACTGCCGGGGTTGGCCGTGAGGCAGAAACCGGTCAAACCTTTTTCACAGTTTTCGCAGAAACCGCAGCCGATATTAAATGGCAAACAGACGCGATCACCTACCTTGATGCGATCTACGCCGGCGCCGACTTCGATGACTTCCCCGAGGTTCTCGTGACCGAAAACACGTCCCGTCTCCATCGAGGTGCGGCCCTCGTACATGTGCAGGTCAGAGCCGCAGATATTGGTAGTGGTGATGCGCACTACGGCGTCGGTAGGTTTTTCGATCTTGGCGTCTGGGACATTTTGCACGCTGACGTCGCGTGGCCCGTTGTAAACGATGGCTTTCATTAGACTCTCCCGTTCAAGCGACGATGAGGTGGTTTCGTCTGCTTACGAGATATCTGTTTAGATCTACGAACGTATGTTCCACAAATCGAGCTATGACCAGACGAGTGGTGATGCCGTCGCCCGCGCGTGGCGGCCCTTGAATTTGCAGCTCGTGACGAACTTAGACAGTTGAACGCCATAGAAGGAATATGGCTACGTGTAGTGGTCTACTAATCCTGGACACCCTTTTAGGGCGAGAATGCTCGCCATTCAGAGGTGTTCGATGAGCAGACAACGACGTACTTTCACCCCCGAGTTTAAGCGCGAAGCAGCCAGTCTAGTGCTCGACCAGGGTTACAGCTGTCCTGAGGCAGCCAAATCCCTTGATGTAGGTGAGACCGCACTGCGGCGCTGGGTCAACCAGTTGCAGTTGGAGCGCGGTGGCATCACCCCCACAGCCAAAGCGCTTACGCCTGAGCAGCAAACTATTCAGGAGCTTCAAGCCCGCATCAACCGGCTGGAGCTTGAGAAGAAAATCTTAAAGGAGGCCACTGCGCTCTTGATGGCCGAGGAGCACGGGCGCAGACGTTGAAGTCGATTCGGCAGTTAGCAGCACGCTACCCAGTTCAACTGCTGTGTTCAGTGTTTGAACTGCCTCGTTCCTGTTACTACGCCCATATGGCTCGGCGCCGTCGCATTGATGTTCGGCGGGTGGGTTTACGCAGCCGTATTAGCGAACTTTTCAGTCAAAGCCGTAGTTCAGCTGGCAGCCGCAGTATCGTTGCCATGCTCAAGGATGAGGGCGTCAAAGTAGGTCGCTTCAAGGTCAGGGGCCTGATGAAGGAGCAGGGTTTGATCAGTAAGCAGCCAGGTTCTCATGCGTACAAAAACGCCACTGTTGAGCGGCCTGACATTCCCATGCTTTGGTGGCTGGTTGGGAGATCTAGAGCCACGATTCGCAGCCCTTTTCCGTCGATGGCGGCCTTGAGCTTCGACCAGTCTTCAGCCGGCAGGCGGGACAGTCGGTCGATAGATTCCACCAGCAGTACATCCCCCGGGTGGGAATCGGCCAGCAGGCGCACCAACTCGGGGCGATCAGCACGAGTACCAGATGCGTTCTCAATGTATTGCGCGGCAATGGCCTTGCCATGATCGGCAGCAAACTCCTCCAGGACGGAACGGGCTCGGGCAGCGTCTTGTTCGGCAGTAGAGGCCCGAAGGTAGGCACGGACAAACATTTCTTGATCCCTATGCGTGCTGTTTCAATTTGGGCGTTGCAGAAACATCGTTACAGTTTGGGTGTTAGTTATAGAGCGGCAAGGACGAATCTGCCGCGCCTTTTCCGTATCAGTTGAGGCATACCTCTAAAAACGCTAGCGTAGATTGATTACTTTTTGGTCTGCGATGGGCCGGAGTCGTTGCCGTAGCGGAGGTCCGTTGGCAACGCGACGGTGATTTTGGAAGTTAACGCCATCTCGAGCATGAGCCTGTTGCCGCAGTGGAGGTCAAACGGCAACGGTAGCTTCACCGTTTGTCGCTCCTGAGCCCGAAACAGATGCAGTAGGTTCCGGGTACGGCCATGACGACGCAGACGATTGGCCCCACGCCCACGATTTGCCCCCAGAGGCTTTTCAGCAGCGGATAAGCGAAGAACACCGCTGCCGCTTCTGCCGGTTGCATGGTGGCCAGTCTGCCGAGGATGGCGGCACTCATTCCGGAAAGAAGTAGCAGCATGCAGCCTGTTACCGCCAATACTGGTCGGAGTCGGGATTGTGGATTGTGACGATAGCCAGAAGCTGGGACGTCCAGTGGCAATGGAATCTGCCGGACGAGCCTGCTGCGCCCAATGCGTGCGTCGAGGGTCAGGGCCAGCCAGGAAATTCCGATGGCGAATGTGAGGATGAAGCTAACAACCAGTGCAAGTGGCGACATGATCAAACTCCTCTGAGTGCTGTGGCGACTGCCCGTTAGTCGAAACCGAAGGACGAAAAACTGTCTCCGAAGCTGCTTATGCCGTGATCAAACGACAGGCTGTCAGTCATCGTGTCCGTGCCGAATGCGTTACCCATGACATCGAAACAGCTGTCGAGCATGGGCATTCCGTTGGCGGGATTGAGCCAGAAGGTTTCCATGGGTTCGAAGTGGGTCGATGAGAAAGCTGAGAAAGTATCCTCGGCTTGGGTCTGGCCTACCGGGTCAAATGAATCAGCCCAGTTAGTGTGATCCTGCAGGATGCTGTCGAACGACGTACTCGTGTCCCCATCTTCCAGCGAATCGACCTGATACCACCAACGTTCCTGGCGAATACCAAGGCCGTCATGCACCACGACCGCTTTTCCCTGGCTGGGATAGATGACCGTGGTGAATGCCGCTTTTTCTGGCCGGACGACAGAGGTGATGAGATTGGCAATGTGCGTAAACAGGTTCATGGCTAGCTCCTCGGTTTAGTTGGTTTCAGCATCTCCTGAACCCCAAATAACCCAAGGCATGGGTAAGATCGCATACCGCCTTGGAGACGGATCATCTATTGCAAGCTCGGGTGCGTAGAGGGGCACAAGCACGGCCCGGATCAGCAATCCATTACCGCAGCCAGGCCCTTTCCCTTCCAGGAGAAGCAGCACAGCAGGCGCGCGATGCCGGCTACCGCGCGGATACCCGCCACAATTGATCTACTCGCGTCGTGAAACTCTGGCTCATCAGCTCGCGACGCATGCTCCAGGCGGGGGCTGCTGGTACCACACCAGGTCGCAACGTTCCCCGTCCCCATTTGGCGTTGATCGAATCAAGCACGGCCATCACCTTCTCCGAATTAGCTGGCTGACTGGAGGCGAACAGGTCGTCGGTGAAGGCGTTTACGTCGGGACTAGTCATGCTTCCGCAGTCAGCGGCGAGGTAGTCCCTGAGCTCACTGGAGCCCAGGGTTTCGAAGCAGGCCGTCTTCAGCGTCTTCCTCGATGAATTGACTCTCAAGCCAGCCTTAGCCGCGCTGAGATAAGATCGTCTCGAGCAAACCAGGAAATCGATTGTTCAAATCATCCCTGCGCAACGAGTTCATATGGGTCGTGCCGATGGTTTGGGTTTGGACCAACCCGGCATCTCGCAGCACCCTGAAGTGATGGGACATGGTGGACTTTGGTCGGCCACCGTCCAATTCGCCACAGCTGGCTTCGCCCAGTTCGGCAAGGCGTCGGACGATCTCCAGGCGCACAGGATCGCTCAAGGCGTATAGCAGACGCTCGAGGACGAATTCAGTGACGGGAGGGTGTTTGTAGGGGCGCATGAACGAAGCATACACGGGTTTGCTCTATCTCCATAGTTCGAATACTATCGAATTAACGTAATAGACAACCCTCGGAGAAACCAATGTCTGCGCTGTTCCAACCCTTCACGCTTAAAGACGTCACGCTTCGCAACCGTATTGCGATTCCCCCTATGTGCATGTACTCGTCAAACGATGGCCTGATCAACGAGTGGCACAGTGTTCACTACGCCTCCCTTGCGCGTGGCGGGGCGGGGTTGGTGATTGTCGAAGCAACCGCTGTAGCGCCAGAAGGGCGGATCACTCCTGGCTGTGCGGGTATTTGGAACGATGAGCTGGCCCAGGCCTTCGTACCGGTGGTGCAGTCGATCAAGGCAGCCGGCTCGGTCCCCGGCCTGCAGATCGCCCACGCCGGTCGCAAGGCAAGCGCAAACCGTCCATGGGAAGGCGATGACCACATCGCTGAAGATGACGCCCGTGGCTGGCAGACCATCGCTCCATCGGCCATAGCTTTTGGCGGTCACCTGGCCAAGCAGCCGCAAGCCATGACGCTGGAAGACATTGCCCGTGTGCGTGAGGATTTCGTCGCAGCCGCTCGCCGTGCGCGTGACGCTGGCTTCGAGTGGCTGGAGCTGCATTTCGCCCATGGTTATCTGGCCCAGTCGTTCCTTTCCGAACACTCCAACCATCGCGATGACGCCTACGGCGGCAGTTTCGACAACCGTAGCCGCTTCCTGCTTGAAACGCTGGCGGCTGTTCGTGAGGTTTGGCCGGAGCACCTGCCGCTAACCGCTCGTCTAGGGGTTATCGAATACGACGGCCGGGACGAACAGACGCTGACCGAGGCTATCGAACTGACACGTCGCTTCAAAGATGGTGGCCTGGATCTGCTGAGCGTCAGCATTGGTTTCACCATCGCTGAAACCAACATTCCCTGGGCGCCTGGCTTCATGGGCGAAGTTGCCCAGCGCGTGAAGCGTGAGGCGGGGATACCAGTGGCTTCGGCATGGGGCTTCGGCACGCCAAGCGTTGCCGAAGAAGCGGTCAAGAGCGGTCAGCTGGACTTGGCGATGATTGGGCGAGCACATCTGGCCAATCCAAATTGGTCCTATCTTGCCGCCCAAGAGCTGGGCGTAGAGCGTGCGTCCTGGACCTTGCCGGCTCCCTATGCCCACTGGCTTGAACGCTACAAGTGATCCGTCGGGGCGAAGACGGCCGTCATGGCCTAATCGCCCGCTGCCTCAGCGCCGATGTGCGCTGGTGGCTACCTGGCTGGGCCGCTCATGGCTCGGCCCTTCCGATAGATAGCTGAGGATTACGCTATGTCTCGCGTCATACGCTTTCATCGCACCGGTGGACCGGAGGTTCTCCAGATCGACGAGATCGACGTGCCGGCTCCCGGCGCGAACGAGGTTCAAATCAACGTCAGGGCGCTCGGCATCAACCGGGCTGAAGTGATGTACCGCACAGGCCAGTACGTCATCGAACCGACGTTTCCCGCCATGCTGGGCTATGAAGCGGCTGGGACCGTATCTGCAGTGGGTCCCGGTGTGGTCGGCTTCGCTGTTGGCGATGCGGTCAGCGTAGTGCCCGCGTTCTCCTTTGACGAATACGGCTTGTACGGTGAATTGGTCAACGCGCCGGCTCACGCGGTGGTCAAACACCCGGAAGTGCTCTCTTTCACGGAGGCAGCAGCGACCTGGATGAAGTTTGTCACCGCCTATGGCGCATTGATCGAGCTTGGTGGGCTGCAGGCCGGCGAGACGGTGCTAATCCGTGCGGCGTCCAGCAGCGTGGGGCTTGCCGCTATCCAGATTGCGAACATGGTGGGCGCCGTTCCTGTGGCGCTGACCCGCACCAGCGACAAGCGCGAAGCCTTGCTTCAAGCGGGGGCGGCGGCAGTCATCGCGACCCAGGAGCAGGACATGGTGGCTGAGGTCATGACGGTGACTCATGGCAAAGGCGCTCGCATGGCCTTCGATCCCGTTGGCGGACCCGAAGTGGCCTTGGTGCTCAAGGCGCTAGCGAACCACGGCATCTTCTTCCAGTACGGCGCTTTGGACACTCGGGATATCCCTGTGTCGGTCATGGACCTGCTCGGCAAGCATCTGACGCTGCGCGGTTATCAGCTGTTCGAGATCACCCAGAATCGAGAAAAACTCGAACGGGCCAAGCACTTCATCAATGAAGGGCTCGCCTCTGGACAGCTGCGTCCGGTGATCGACCGTACATTCAGCTTCGACGAGATGGCCGAGGCTCACCGGTACATGGAATCGAATGCCCAGGTGGGCAAGATTGTTGTAACGCTGTAAACCACGTTCAGGTCTTCGCGGCATGGCCGGTAGGGTCACCTTCGGTAAGCCCATGCCAGTTCGATGCGTCTTTCACACATGCACAGACAGGAGGTTCGATGACCACCCCACTCACACTGGTTGCCACATTGGTCGCCAAGGCCGGCTCCGAAGATGAGCTCCAGCAGACGCTGCAGGATCTGCAAGGCCCAAGTCGCGCCGAAGCGGACTGCATCCAATACGACTTTCATAAAGATGCAGAACAGCCTCGCACCTTCCATATGGTTGAGCAGTGGCGAGACGAAGCGGCGCTGACTGCGCACGAGGCCACCCCGCATTTCCAGGCAGCGCTGCCGGTTATCGAGCGCGCCGCCGAAAAATTCTCCGTCATGAAAATGTACCGCGTCTCCTGAGGAGCTCCGAATGAAAGCGATTGCACACTTCAAATGCCTGCCTGTTGAGAACCCTGACGCCCTCGTGGAGATCGATCTACCCGAGCCAGTGCCGGGGCCGCGCGACCTGCTGGTAGAAGTCAAGGCCGTATCGGTCAACCCGGTCGATACCAAAGTCCGCCAGGGCTACGTGCCGCATACAGACGAAACACAGCCGCGCATCCTCGGTTGGGACGCTGCCGGCGTGGTCAAGTCGGTCGGTTCCGACGTAACGCTGTTCAAGCCCGGTGACAAGGTGTGGTACGCCGGGTCGCTGATCCGCCCGGGCAGCAACAGTGAGTTGCAGCTGGTAGACGAGCGCATTGTCGGATCGATGCCACAGTCGCTGGAGTTCGCCCAGGCCGCGGCGCTTCCCCTGACGTCTCTGACCGCTTGGGAATTGCTATTTGATCGCCTCGGCGTAGCGCGCGACACCACCGACCGTGGCGAAACGCTGCTGATCATTGGCGCTGCAGGCGGGGTGGGTTCAATCATGACTCAGCTGGCGCGTCAGTTGACCGGCCTGACCGTCATTGGTACGGCTTCGCGCCCTGAAACCCAGGCCTGGGTCACCGAACTCGGCGCCCATTACGTGATCGATCACACCAAACCACTGAGCGAAGAGCTCAAGCGCATCGGCCTTCCGCAGGTCAGCTACGTCGCAAGCCTGACGCAGACCGATCGGCATTACGAGCAGATCATCGAGTCACTGAAGCCACAGGGCAGGTTGGGCCTGATCGATGACCCGGCCACGCTGGACGTCGTACCGCTCAAACGCAAGAGCCTGTCGCTGCACTGGGAGCTGATGTACACGCGCTCGCTGTACGAGACCGAGGACATGCAGGAGCAGCACAACATCCTCAATGAAGTGGCCCGCCAGATCGATGCGGGTGTGTTGCGCACCACCGTTGGCGAAAACTACGGGCGTATCAGCGCCGAAAACCTACGTCGCGCCCATGCCTTGCTGGAGAGCGGCAAGGCAAAGGGCAAGATCGTTCTGGAGGGCTTCTGACGGTATCTGGCTACCGGCTCATGCGGTAGGTAGCCAATGCTGGATTCAAGAGTAGCGCCCATGAGCGATTCAGTGAGCGCCTTGAAATGCCTCCTATTGAGATCGTCTCGCAAGACCATCACCCAGCCGTCAACGACTTCATCCGAAACGTCCAACTAATAGGAACCCCATATGAACAACGCTACCGGCTATGCCGTCGATATCTCGGGATCGAGGTAGATGACGCTTTGGAAACGGCAGAGCAGACGTTTGGCCATGCATAAAGCACTGAATCCCAAACCGCATTTACGACAAGCAGACAGAATGTTGACATTGTAGACAGTCGGTCTAATGTATTCCCATGACTACTTCAAAGCCCCAAGCCCGCCGTGGCCGACCACCCAAAGTCGCGAGAGGCTTTGACGACACTCGCGAGGCATTACTGTGTTGCGGCATGGAAGTGCTGACCGAACAGGGTTTTGCCGCCACCGGCATAGATGCCGTCCTGAAGCGCGTGCGCGTACCAAAGGGTTCGTTCTATCACTACTTCGACAGTAAGGAAGCCTTCGTCCAAGAGGTGCTGCAGCGCTATGCCGCTTATTTCGCGCGCAAACTGGATCGCTGGCTGCTGGACGATCAGGTACCGCCCCTGCAACGCCTGAGCAATTTCGTCGATGATGCCAAAGCCGGCATGGCCAAGCATGAGTTTCGCCGAGGTTGTCTGGTCGGCAACCTTGGTCAGGAGATCACGGCACTACCCGCCAGTTTTCGCCAAGCACTGGAGGATGTCCTCCTCGACTGGCAAGACCGGCTGGCCAATTGCCTGGTTCAGGCAGTCAACCACGGGCAGCTGGAGCCCGACAGCGATTGCGATGCGCTTGCCGCTTATTTCTGGATTGGCTGGGAAGGCGCAGTACTACGCGCCAAGCTGGCGCAGAACGCCCAACCACTAGACACCTTTGCCAAGGGCTTTCTGGCCGGTGCCGCGAGGTAGTGTTTTTTCGACCATTTAAAGACGATCAGTCTAAATAAGGAGAGACCATGTTCCACGCATTACTCATCGAGAAAAACGACGACAACTATCAGACGCGGCTGACCGAGCTTGATGACTCGCAGCTGCCTGAGGGCGACGTTACCGTGCGCGTCGAGTACAGCACGCTCAACTACAAGGATGGTCTCGCCATCAGCGGACGTAGTCCGGTGGTACGGCGGTTCCCCATGGTTCCTGGCATTGACCTGGCAGGCGTTGTCGAAGCCAGCGATCATGCTCGTTACAAGGTTGGCGACCGGGTGTTACTCAATGGTTGGGGCGTTGGTGAGACGCACTGGGGGGGCCTTGCTCAAAAAGCCAGGCTTAAAGGTGACTGGCTGATTCCCCAGCCCGCTCAACTGAGCGCACGGCAGGCCATGGCAATCGGTACTGCCGGTTATACCGCCATGCTGAGCCTGATCGCACTGGAGCGTCACGGCTTGTCACCAGAGAGTGGTGAAGTGCTGGTCACAGGTGCCAATGGTGGGGTTGGTAGCTTTGCCATCGCACTGCTAGCCAAGCGCGGTTATTCGGTAACCGCTTCAACCGGTCGTCCGGCCGAAGCTGACTATCTGAAGCACCTGGGTGCTAGCACAATCATCGATCGAGCCGAGCTGGGTAGCCCAGGGCGCCCCCTGGCAGCAGAGCGCTGGGCAGCAGTAATCGACTCGGTGGGTAGCTATACTCTGGCCAATGCCTGCGCCAGCACACGTGCAGATGGCGCCGTTGCGGCATGCGGCCTGGCCCAGGGCATGGATTTCCCAGCCACTGTCGCCCCCTTTATCCTGCGCGGGGTCAGCTTGCTGGGAATCAACAGTGTGACCCGCCCCTATGAGGAACGGGTAACGGCTTGGCAGCGCCTGTCCTCAGAATTGGGCTTGGCGCTACTGGATGAAATGACTCGGGAGATCGCGCTCAGCGAGGCCATTGACATGGCCCATGATCTGCTCAATGGCAAAGTCCGAGGGCGCGTTGTGGTTGATGTCAACCGTTACTGATACCCCTGCTTTTAACAAAGCCCTTCCTGGGTTCGGCTCCCCTGACCTGACCCAGGCCGCCTGATCTAGGTCGGTTGGCACTTGAAGCCGTTGCTAACCGGCCTGACGAGCCCTTCAGGAATGTCGATTTTATCGAGCCTTAACACTCGCCAACCAGCCCTGTACGGATGGTATTTCGCGACAAGCCTTGGCTTCACTGGCCCATCACACTGTTAAACCATTGTAAACGACCGCTATTGGCCGCCAGCAGCCGTTCTTGGAGCGACGCAGTCAACCGCAATCAGAAATTGTCTCGAATGCTATGACGAGGGGGCCTCAGCGCGTTGCTTGAGTTTCAGGCAGATGTTTTCCTCTTCCGCCTCAACTGTCAGCTCATCGCCCAGGCCCCATCCGAGCTGCTGTAGTAGCTCGGATGGAAGCTCAACAATGACGTCTCCGCTGCCATCCCCAGGGTCTTGGCATACAACTCGCCAGCTCTCAGATGTAGTAGTCATAGATCCGCCCTCACGCAGTAGGCACAGTATGGCAGCTTAACAGGGCAGATCCGCTTCGTAAGGTGGCCCAGCATTTGGCTGGTTAGCGACGGCTTGTCTTCGGCCGTCGCTATGCATGGTCAGACCTCGGTCTGCTCCGCCATCTCCAAGGCGTCATCGACCTCAATACCCAGATATCGAACGGTGCTCTCCAGTTTCGTATGGCCTAGCAGCAGTTGAACTGCTCGCAGGTTCTTCGTCCTGCGATAGATCAGTGATGCCTTCGTACGCCTCATTGTGTGAGTGCCATACATCGCTGGATCAAGGCCAATGGCTTTCACCCAGCTTTTGACGATACGGGCGTATTGACGAGTGGATAGATGATCGGAGATATGCAGCCGGCTCGGAAAAAGGCAGTCCTCGCTGCAGAGCTGGGCTTGATGTATCCAGGCCGCGAGTGCAGACCGTGTTTGCTCAGTGATCTCGAACTGCACTGGCCGTTGCGTTTTCTGCTGCATAACCATGGCTCGTGATGACACGTGCTCACCATGAGCAACGTCGCGCACGCGAAGTTTGATTAAGTCACAGGCTCGAAGCTTGCTGTCGATGGCCAGATCGAAGAGAGCAAGATCACGGGTTCTTTCTGCAATTTGCAGCCTTACTCGGATGGCCCAGATATCTCTAAGTCGGAGCGGGGTTTTCTGCCCGACCAGTTTTCCTTTGTTCCAGGGCTGACGGCTGCAGGTAGCGGTGGTGTTCATGGCAAATCCTCCAGGTGTGGGAGGATAAGGATGGCTAGCGAGAGCAGTGGTCGCTAACCGGCCAGTAGCGGTCCTTCACGACAACAGCCTGCTATTGCTCGCAAGAAGCAATGCCCTGTTGAGTTGTATTCAACTAGACAGCCTTAATGGCACTGGGCTACCGTCCCAGCCTGAAGGACTCCACGTTTCACCCCTTGCCGTAGGGAAACGGACATGATCGATGAGCTTCAAGCCAGCAAGTCTTGCTACTTCTATCGCCAAAAAGCTCCGATCACAAAGGTCGCGATCACGGCTTTGTTCCGGGCGGTCAGAGGGGCCCAAACATCCCCCTCGAACAATCTTTTCTCTTTCATACGGCAGTCCCACGGGGCGTCAATCTGGTCTGCTCTGTGCTTTCAATTCGACAAGACACCAGCTTTCCTGCCCGGCGCTGACGATGTAATCGACCGGGTAACCGGATATTTGCTGATAGTCGAGCACCGTGATTATGTCGCCATTTTTAAATCTCAGATCGACGTCCCTGCTGATTTCTCCAAGCGGCACCTGCAGCGCATCGGCGCGCAGGATGTCGACCGTGGGCTGACCAGCAGGGACTCGGTGTTCGCCCGGGTTCGGCTGAGGCATATGACGCTGTCCCGCTTTGCTTTGCGCAGCAAGACACTTGAGGGCGAGAACCTACAGAACAACGTGGGCATGGTCTCCTCGGCTCGATTTGCCCCGCTGGGTTACAGCTTCACTGAGGCGGACGAACACTTTTCAACGACGCCGCGAACTGGACGGATTTCGCTTCGTGCGGATCGTGCTGGCTATCTGGAGCTAGTTGATTATGCCTGCAGTATCATAGACCGCCTGCATCCTCGACCCGGAAGACCATCGTCCTCCCCTTTCCTGGCAGCTTTCGCGCGACCGCTGGAGCTATCGGAACTGACGGCTAGCCCTACCCAATTTGCGGTTGATACCGCCATCCTCGGACAGGCCATCTTTGACGACAAAATTATCCGCTTGGTCAAGCGTGACGGAGGGGGTTATCGAGAGCTGCCAAAACTAGAGGTCAATCCAATACTCGCAGAGCTGACAGATGTCTTGGGGGTCGCCAAAAACGGTGCCGGTAAGTTGCTGGTGTCCCAGCCTACGACAGGCGTTGAGGTCGGTGAGATAGCTATAAGCAAAACGCGAATCGCCTTGAAGCGCCTTACGTTACCTCTGCTTGCCGATGTCTACGTCGAGGATACTCAGTTCGCCCTCGGGGCGGACGATGATCGAATCCTGCTTAAGCAGTTCATCGACAAACAGGACACTTTCATCGTCCTGTTCGACCAGCCGCGCTTTGCCTACCTGGACGGCGACCTTTATCAGGACGACTCATTGGTCAACGGTGGTACTCAGTTCCTGGGCTACCTCTTCGGCAATGCAGAGCTGGCAACCGTCACGGATGAGAAAGGTGCATTTACCGCGGTCCATCGTACGTTCGATCCAAACTCAACGTTCGGCGCGGTACTGTCGACGGTCGCCCCCGAGGACGATGTCATAGTCTGCGATGACCTCGGTGATGAATGGGCTGATTTCATTGGTTTTCGAACGGATCCAGCTTCCCCAAGACTCACCTTCTACCATGCCAAGCACGGAGAGCTGACTCTCGGTGCCAGCGCGTTTCACGTTTCTGTCAGCCAGGCTATCAAGAACCTGGGCAACCTCACATTGCCCGCTCCGGCCATGACCAAAAAGTTCGCTCGGTGGGGTCGGCTTTATACCAACAACAGGGTAAGGACTGGTATTCATCGCACATGCAGGGGAACACCCACTGATTCCAGAACTGCGGTAGAGTTCTGCAGGAATGCCCCACACACCTTCAAGCGGGTTGCCATCGTGACCTCATCACTGAGCAAGGCAGCAGTTGAGCAAGCGTTTCAGGACATCGAAGCGGGCCACACTGCCAGCCCCTACTTCGTCCAGCTCTATTGGTTACTGTCGTCCTTCTTTGCTGCCTGTACCGAGGTCGGAGCTTTCGGATGCGTGATATGTCAGGAATGATGGAACAGGCTCAAAGGTACGGACTCGTTGCGTCATCCAGTCCCAATCGCTGGCCTTATTCCAGTCCACCACTTCGAATTACCTGACCTCCCACCCAACGTGCACAGTTGCTCAGGCGATGCCTTATTCTTCTGCCTTGTAAGGGTCTGAGTTCACTATTTACTGGCCAATACAACGTGTCCACTAGGTCTTTGCACGACCCAGATATAGTCAGATTCTCAAGCCATCGTCCGCTACTAGCAGAAGGTGAACTCTATGGCGTTATAGACATGAGCCATCCATGAAAATCGAAGCAATCGCGCACTGCTGAATGGAATCCTGCTCAACGTACGAGCCCGCCAGCTTAGCCTCAGCCTATCCAGCAAGGAAGAACTCATGCGCCTCGATCAGATGCCGTACCACTCGATGCCAACCCTGGCTGTATTACCGTTCCGTCAATTTCGTATCGGATGGACATGGCAGCTACGAGCACTGAAGCTCTTCCCCGATTACCAACTGGCTTGGAACCGGTACTTCTACGATAACGGTAGTGGGCATGCGAGGGCGGCCGTGTTCACCTCCTATAAAGAGGCTATGGAAGCGGCGGATGAATTTAATCAGCACACCAATGAGCGCGTGGCGCAGGCAGTAGCGGATCCGGTGCTCCAGGCCTCAGCCATCTTAAAGGTCGACAAGGCTTTGACGGCGGCTCGCCGCATTCAAGACGAAGAAGAGTTGATGGAACGTGAGGCGATCAAGCGAAATGCTCATCTGCCCAGTCCTGCCATCGAGGATCTAGAACTGCCCGAAAAAATGGACAGATTACGGCAACCACTGCACGAGCAACTTGAGCGCGCGCCTTATTTACAAGTTGTTGCTCTCCCGACTTTCAACGTCTGTCTTCGCCGTACCGAAGACCTCAAATGGGAAGAAATCGGTGCTTTGTCTCCGAAGCGCTCACAGGTATGCCTCAGAGAATTGACTGCCAGGGGCTTTGGCCTTTCTGGGGGAGATCATTGGGGTAGAACCAAGGCACAGATTCGTGCGCTGTTACTTCCTCGAGCCAACCAGCTCCTTCAGCTGGCCAGTGTCAGACAAATGCTTGCCGAGGCGAGAATGCGTGGCCAGAGGGTGTTGGTCTGCGGGGGATTCGTGTTCTGGTTTGAAGATGATGGGGTACCTCGGTGGATTGTGAAAAACACCGGAGGTGAGTCCAACAGCGATGAAGGTACAACCCTATGGCACGAGGGCACGATCCTGTCCAAGAACCATGGTCGGATCGTAGTGCTCCCATACATCAAGGAAAATGGCGAGCAGGTTCAAGGCCACACGAAGAACGCGCCGCATGATGGTAAGGCTCTGCCTCGCCATCGAGATCAATACGTCACCCTCCCGTTCGAGATCCTGGAAGGGGATCTCATGTTCGGATTGTTTGGTGAACTGCACTATGAGTGAGAACCGAGGCGATTCGAAGGGCCGCTAAGGCCGATAGCTGCCTGACTCCGGGCCGTTTGACGCTGTACAAAAAAGCCCGCCATAAGGCGGGCTTTCAGGTGTCTCCAAGGGGAGGCTATCCGCCAACGAATTCTCGGAGCAAGCGGATTGAGAATACACGGAATGTCACATCTGCGGCCACTGATCGACCGCCTGCCAGTGGGCACCTGCAGCAACTCGGCCAAAAGCGGACGGTTTCATTGGGAATAAGCGGGTCTCCCTGAGTCTCGAAAGTATCTATGAAGCTAGGGGCGACTCAAAGTGGCGTCTGAACATGGCAACGAATGCGCTGGGCTTCCGCAGTCATAGTCAAAAGCAATGTCGATGATTTCTCTCCGCCGGCTATCTTCCGAAGCGCGAAACGCAGCCTCGCTTGCTCACGCCATCGGGCAACCGATATCTCTGTTTTCTGAACGAACAGCCTAAGTTGGAGATGAGGCGCCAGAGCGACCTGATCACGCTATACGAGGTGTGGGGGGGTATTGAGCAGACGCACTGCCGCGAGGTCATGGCTGGTCTAACATCAGCCGCAGGGAGGGGCGGCCTACTGTCAGGCTATCAGTTGCAGTCGAGGGGCGAGCGCAAGGTAGTCTTGGGGCATGGTAGCGAGGATTGCAGCGATCTTTTCTCGTGGCAGCTGTTTAGCGAGCAGGACTTCAAGCTTGCCGAGGCGCTCTTGGACGGCTTGAGCACGATCCCACTGAATGTTGAACCGCTTGGCCGCGACCTTCTGCTCAACAAGCACCAGATGACGATTACTGTCGTAGGTATAGCGCATGGAGACCTTGCTCAGCGACCCATCATCATCTGCCTCAAAGAAGGTCAGATTGAACACCAGCCCCCGTGAAGTTTTTCGTGCGGAGGACTCAACGTAGTCGTCTTCGAAGAGGTTGTCGATCAGGTCACTGGGTTGAACACCGCGGGTTACGTGCAGAGTCGAGAGCTCATCAACCAGAGTTTTGATGGATTCGAGACTCATTTCAGTATTCTCCTCAGTTCCTCGATGATTACTTCCACATGCTCAATTGACCTAGTCAATGAGCCATTGTCGCGGTCAGCAACCCTTCCGAATTTCTTAGCCAGCTTAGCGTTGATAAAGTTCACCAGTATACCGTCGTTGGGCATGGTGGGTTTCGCCATTGGCACGTGATTCTTGAAAATCGGATAAAGGGTAGAAGATTTTTCGTCGATCTTCCGGTCGCTAAGCAGCGTTGCAACCTCATCCTGCGCTTTCTTCGTCAGGATTTCACGCAGCTGTTTGCGGGCGATTTCCGGTCGCTTCTCGACGAGGTTAGGGTCGATGATCTGAGCCGCTTTCTTCGTCTCGGCATTGAGGAAAACGTTTTTGAGCTGCGCTAGAACATCTGCCCCGTACCCCTCAAGATTCGGTAGCTGCTGTACCATTTTCGCTGCGATGGACTCTACTTCGGCCCTCTTCTCCGAGAAGATCTTGTTGAAGTCGAGATCCTCAAGGTAGGAGTCCCGGTCGCTCACAAAGGCCTCAGAGCTGGTGACCCCTCCGAGGTGCTGTTCTTTGCGAGTGTAGTCTTCGTTAGTGATGGTGTAGTCACGGGTTCGTTGGTGCTGGGCCCGATCTACCTCAGTTTGAAAAGCCGTCCACATCGAGTCCAGCCCTGTTTCCTGGTGATAGATCACCACGGCGTTATTATCGATCTCGAAAGCCGTGATCTCCTCAGCTGGGATCGCTCGAAGAACGCGGCCAACGATCTGTGCGAATGCATTCTCGCTCCGGTACGGGCGGAAGATTGCCAGAACCGTGAGGTATCGGTGGTCGTAGCCCTCCATCAGCATGTTCACGGAGATCACAACATCACACTGGTGGTTATCGATCACACGGAACGCCGCACTGATATCCGATGCTTCCATGTCGCTGTGGACGACAGCTACTTTCAGTCCCTTGGACTGATACCAGGTACGTAGGTCCTCAGCGTGGGTAATACTGCAACCGACCGCGAGAATTTTATGCGGCACTTTGGAGGAGGTTTTTCGAAGCTCATTCAGCTTCTCAATGCTCAGGTCGATAACGTCCATCGAGCATTCCGGGGACAGGGCTACGCTGCGCTCTACCCATTCACGGTCCTTGAACTCGAGAACCTCCTCTTTGGAGAGGCGTGCGCCTGGCTGCTCGGCGACTGTGAAGTAGAGTTCGTGAGCATTGACGGTCTCTTTCCTCAGCCACTTCACGTACCGATCACGCATTACCTCGGACAGAGGCGTCTTGTGGATCAGCTTTCCTGGAACTTCCTGGTTGTCGCCGCGGAACGGCGTACCCGTGACAAAGATCTTTTTGGCCTTGGAAAAGTGGGCCAGAGTCTTTTGCCAACTGCCCGCCGGCGCGTGGTGCCCTTCATCGACGATGATCAGGTCGAAAAAGTCTGACGGCACCCGCTTCGTCAGCGACTGTCCACGCTCGTTGAACACCTGCTGGATGTTCGAATAGACGAAGTGGGCCTGTTCAAGGCTTGACTGATGGGTGTCCGAGTTGAATTCACATGTGATTGGCAGATCCTCGGCACTGAAGATCACATCGAAATTTATCCAGAAATTGTCCTCCAGCATCTCCTGTGTTTTTCGAATGCTCTGCTTTGTGACCAAGCCCGGCGTGATGATCAACACGCGTCCCTTTGCCAGGCCGAATGGCACGATGGATATCAGTCCACTCTTGCCCGTCCCGGTCGGAAGGACAATCAGCGCGTCCTCGTTGGAGTTCTCGAAATGCTCCTGCGCCTTGATGTAAGCCTCAATCTGTGGGCTACGCAGCTTTTTATTGCCCAGGATGTTGGCTGCCGTATCGGTGAAGTAATTCATAGACAGTTGAGGTTCCTATCGGCGGCGCGCGCCAAGGTGTCCGCTCGCTGGGCGAGTGCACGGCGACGAGGAATAAAGAGTTGGGTTTATTCTTGGAGCTGCAGACGTGAGCATTGAAATATCCATATTTCGGGCCAGGCATCCTCGGGTGTTCGTGATGGCTGAGCGTGTGTGCTAAGGCTGATTGTAGCCAGTGATATCACGATTTGGGGCGTGATTTTCTTGCGAAATCGCTTTATGAGGCAGGCCAATGAACGTTTGTACCATTCATAGACAGGTTGAAATGTACAGCATGACAATACCCTGAATATGCCGGCACGTTGCATGACCTGTCTGAGGCTCAGCGAAAGGACTTCCTAGCATGCTTTACCTTACCTACGGACAGCCCGCTTTCTGTCCCAAATGCGGCAAGCCCATTGATCCGCAATTGCCCGGCTGTGAGGCAAAAGGTCGTTTTTACAATGGCAATCATCCGTTTCTCTGTGACTGCGGTGCCCGCTACCTCATCGGTGAGGCGTGCGTGAATAAAGCTTTCGATTCGACCGCAACCTGATGCACCGGCCGCAGTGTCTGACCAGTGCTTGCCGCGGTTGAAGGCGACGAATTGCTGTACTCCACTCTATTTCCGTTCGAGAAAAACTAAATGAACAAGATTCAATGGTTCTGCATTCAGCGGCTTTCGACACCCAGGGCAGACACAACCACAACCAAGGCCATTCTCGACCTCAAAGGCACGGAAAAGCGCTCCGTCACGCTCTCCAAATGGAATCCTTGCACTCTGCATCCGACCATCCCCTGTTAACACTGAACCCGACTCAACTTTTGTAGCTACGTGAGCGACGTCGGCACCGGCGGTTTGATGAAAGCGATGTCAGCCTGAAAAAGCGTTAGACATCGATCTGAGTGCGGCTACAGCGTTTTTAGACACGCTGGGCCGGAAGCGGACGCAGGTGACAGCCTCTTATCGGACAGAAGCACCGTTGGTTGGCTTTTAAACCTGGTAGGTCTCCAAGGGACGGTGCTTCAGTCAGCAGGCTCTGCCATTGCCATTTAATTCCACGAGGTTGCTCAGAGTGTTAAATTCATCTGCAATTGAACCGGCAAATTTCTTCTCAAGTCTACGAGGAAATACCTAGGTTTAGGCTGATCGCGAGGTTATCAACCGGCAAATGACACTCACGCCCCTTATTCCTCAAGACCGCGCCCCTGGAGACCTGCAGGACGCAGTTGTTGAGCTCATGCGACTCGACGCTGCGCTGCATGCGAATATCCCACAACCGCTGCGGCTTCCCATGATGAATCTGCTGCGGAAAGTAAACTCGTACTACAGCAATAAAATTGAGGGGAATCCCACGCTACCGGCCGACGTGCTGCGTGCCCAAGAGCTGCCAGCCGACGCGAAAGCTAATGAGAACTTACTGGAGATCAAACGCCACATAGAAGCCCAGAGGCGTTTGACGGATGAACCAATCGACGAGGTTGAGATCTGCACGAGAGGTGCGATCTCGCGCATGCATCGTGAATTCTACGAGGGTATGCCTGACGAGTTCCTGGACATCAAACTCAACGATGAGGGTGAGACAGTTCGATTGGTACCAGGCGAGTTCAGAAAGCGGAGCGTTAAGGTCGGCAATCATGTTCCGCCGACCCCTGAGGACCTTGGGACGTACATGAATTGGTTCGAGGGTGCCTACCGACTGGACCGGCACCATGGGATAACGCCAATCCTGGCTGCTGCAGCTGCACACCATCGACTGATGTGGATTCACCCTTTCATGGATGGAAACGGCCGTACTGGTCGCCTTTTCACCGACTTGTACCTTAAAGCCGCCGGTTTGGGTGGCTATGGCTTGTGGACGATGAGTCGTGGCTTCGGTCGGGACGTCGAGGCTTACTATGCCGCACTCAGTGCTGCCGATCATATTCGAAAGGGCGATCTTGACGGTCGTGGCGAGCTTTCCGATTCAGGGCTCATGACATTCACACTCTACTTCATCGAGACCGCTCTCGACCAAGTAAAGTACTTCAGCTCGCTGTTAGAGCCGAGAATGCTCACTCAAAGGATCGACATCTACTTCCAACAACGGCAAAAGGGCGCGTTCATCAGTGGCAAGGGCGAGGTTTTGCCGGCGCTTCGGATCGAGGCTCGAGAGGTATACAAGGCCTTGCTGTACCACGGCGACAAGTTACGGGCTGATATCCAAGATATGCTGGGATTCAACGAACGTACTACCCGAGCCCTTCTGTCGCAGATGGCAAAGGAGGGTTTGATTAAGCTGAACGGGCGCAAGCCGGTTTCTCTAAACCTCTCCCGGCACTCTATCGAATTCCTGTTTCCCTCCCTCTGGTAATCGACTTGCAGTGAGCGGCTTGCCCGCAGATCGCTCTCGCTAGTTGCTAGCCGCTGCTCGATAACGTTAGCTTTCTGCGAAAGTAGACAATTCACCATTATGTCCTGCAGGCGCATGGCCACCCTAAGCGCATGCCAAGAACGTTACCGAGCAAGGTGCACAATCGCTCGCTTTGATGATTGACGCGATCGCCCAAGTTCAGCTCTGGCCCCAGGGTGAACGGTAAATTAGGCCGAGATCAACCTGGCTATTGCGTCTAGTCTCGCGAACATAAATATTTTTTCGTTAATCCGATTTGGTGTCGATTAAAACAAAGAATTCTTTGCCTTATCGCAGCTTCTCGCTGGACCGGTGCGCCTGAGCGGTGTGAGGCGTTGCGTCTAAAACAACAAACCCCCTGGTGCGCAGTACGGCAAGAATCCGTCCGAGGCGTGGGAGTTATAGTTTTCGCTAGGGTGCCACAAGGGAGGCGCAAGCTTCAATCTGACTGGCGAGACGCCTACACTTGGTATCGATTAGGTGCCTGAAGAGCTGAAGGTGGAGCAGACGATACAGGATCCTCAAACGACAGGTTCAAAACAACCTTCCCCAATTTCTACAAGCAAGCTCTTTACAGGCTTCGAAGGCACCGCCGAAACATCGTTCTGACACCCTCGCCATCTGAGCCTCGGCGTTGTAGTAAACCGGTAGTCCATCCTGGTTGAGCAGCACTCCATGTGCACCGATCAAGATGGCATGACCGCCAACAACATCATGAGCTGAAACCGGCACCAAGGACGCGCACGCAACCGCATCTCCGGCCGCTACTCGAGCCAAGCGATAGGCGATGCTCGGCATCGGAATGAAGTCAGCAGGCGAACAAAGCTCCGTATTGAGTTCTGGCTTATTGACCGCCGATGTACTCACCAGAACATGGCTGCCGAGTGCCAGGGACATGTGGTCCAGCCGTGACTCGATTTCTCGGCCATTGCGAATAATTTTGCTGCTTCCTTTCGCCCAAGAGATGCAGTCGGGACCACGGTCGAGCGTGACGGGAGCGTAGACGACGCCGAGAATTGGCGCGGAATGGTGCAGCAGGCCGACTGATATCGCCGACCCTTTACGCCCGAGCAGGAAGTCGCTAGTCCCATCATTGGGATCGACTACCCAGCAGTACTCGTGACCAGTCAGGTGACTACCTGTTTCCTCGCCCCAGAAATCGCAGTTCATAAGTTCAAGCAAGTCGTTGCGTAGAATCACCTCTATCTCAGCATCGACCTCCGCCTTGTCTCCCTGGCCTCTGGGCCCGTCAGGGCGCTCCCACTCAGCGGATAGTAACCTTCCAGCTGAAAGCACTGTTTCGATAACCGGCTTCAGCAACGCTAAACAAAGCATAGAACCCCCGGAGCTGGTAGCAGTCCTCTGGTCACATCCACTGCGCCCGACCAAGCCGCGCGAGGCGGAGTAAGGGTCACTGCAGACTTACCCATTGCTTGAACAACCGCCGTGTTGCATCACGCTGCTGTCCCAGAAGTGGCATTAACGCGTCTAAAGTCACCTCCCGGCCATGCGCGATCAAGTAATCAGCAGCCTCAGAGACCTCCCGCTCCGAAACGATGTACGTTCGCAAATCCAAATAGTTCAGGAGGACCATATCTAACCAGTAAGGCAGGGCCCCTGGCAGTTCTGACACTCGGCTTCTGGACATGCCCATGGCACGGCAGCAGTGCACAAACCGCTCAGGCCACTCTTGGAGTAACCAGCATGCACGAAGGACCAGTTCCAGCCGTCTATCAACATCCTGTCGCTCAAAGTATGTCCTTGAGGGTGGCAATACATCGACGCCCAGAGCTGGGCAGAAAGTACGTTGCAGGCGCTGCCCGTATCTGCCATTCAGTAGACAGAGTATCTGATGCATGCCCCCAAAGAAGGGCACAGCACAGGGCACGCCCTCAACAAGTCCACTCCAGGGGCAGGCTTCAAAATTGGAGGTCAACGCAGTCAAATGCCTCACAGTGCTCTCATCTGACCAATTGGGGTATCGAGGTGTGGCTAAGCCAAGGTCTGCGCCACATGCATGGCACAGGCGAAGTTGGGACACATGCGGGGCTTTCTCACGACCTACGCCGTGCCGATGGAAGATGATAGGTGCCTTACACTGCGGGCACAGCCCCTCCATCACACACCCGTGATGCCTACAGACTACGGCTAGAGCTATCCGCCATCGCAGTCGATAGTATGGGAGCGGATCTTCCTTCAGACAAAGCGGGCAGTACTGCAAACCCGCAAGCCGATGGGTTCGATGGAATATCCCTAGGGGCAGTAACCATGCGATTACCCCTTGGCTGGAGAGCTCTTGGAAAAAAGTGCTCTCGTACCTGGCCAAAGTCATATCCATTAACGCTTGAATTGGTTGCCCAGTCTCCTGACACAGCAACGTCAGCAGATGGTCGGGCTGATGGCGGTCAATGTCCCTGTTCCAGATTGGGCCTTTGAATCCAAGAACTCCGGAACAGAAAGTGTGGAGCGGAAACCGGTTGGAGAACGCAAGCCGCACCAACCAAGACGAGAGTAGCTCGTCTTGCCTTGGCTGCGGATGCATGGGGAGCACGTCAAACTCCGACAACCGGTTTTTTTCGTTCAGACGGAGGCTTGTAGCCACATTTGTCCAAAACCTCGTCGTTAATCTGCTCGACCCCAGAGTCAATTGCATGACTTGCAGCGGCATTCAGAAGCTTTGACAGTTCGCCGATAGTGCCTTCACACATCGAGAGCAGCTTCATGGACAGCTGCGGATCGATCAGCCGCGAAGGGTGGCGCAGCGGCAAAATCAACTCGAAGGAAGAAAGCAGTCGGTTGAACTCACTGCCTCGGCTCCACCGAGGCAGAACCTCAGGCTCAAAACGATTCTGAAGCTGCTCATCGACGCTGAATGCATTGATCAGCGTCTGGTCGCCCACACCGATGATGGATATTTGCAGCTCATTTGTAAGGTACTTGATGACGTTCAAGAACAGATGCTGACTCTGTGCGGACCCTGAAAGCATGTTGTGCATTTCATCGACCACGAGCACTTTCAGCTGAATGTCCTTAAGAATGCCCACCACAAATGCACGTTTGGCGTCTGCTGAGCCGTTTGGGAGACGCGTCAGCAGCGGACGGACCAGCTCTAAATAAAAACCGGCCTCCGTCGGTTTCGGAGGAGTCTGTACGACCAGAACCGGAACGGTGATGTGTTCAGCATTAAGGTTTTCACATGGTGGGTGCCGAGAAGCAAAGCGAGTGATCAGGTCCGTCTTGCCGTTGTTCGTACGCCCGATAAGGAGCATGTTGGGCATTCTTGTTACCCGGGGGTGCCCATAAAGCCACTCAAGCTTCGTATCGATTTCTTTGGCTCGTGTGTACGTGAGCCAACGGGGGGTGTTTAACCATGACTGACGCTCCTGATCGCTCATACTGCGGGATTTATCTGCCATTGCCGGTATCAGATGCTCGAACTCGCTCATGGCATCAACCTAACTCAATCTCAAATGGTTTGATGTCTTCATGATCGACTTCATCTGGCACCATAGGAACATGGGGATCAGGCACTGGCTTGGCATGAACTCCTTGCCAGCCTAAGCGCCGCTCAGCAGTCCTTCTCTTCCGCTTTTCCGAAGATCGGGCATTTTTGGCTAAACGAGTCTTTTCAATTGCCTTTTCCTCGATCTCCAGCATCTTCCCATAGCCCTCAAATATTCTGTCCTCATTAACAAGAGATCCCAAATCTTTGATACGCCGCTTGACTTCTCTAAGCTCCCAAATACTTATTGGAGGACGGTTAGCATTAAAATACGACACTGGATAATAAGTGTGATCATCCGGGTCCAGAAAATAAATGATACTTATATCGCGCGGATCACGAACAAATGTGAACTTACGCCCCTTACCGTCATTTCCCTTCTCACCAATTCGCTTTCGTAGAATTGGCGCATAATAATGAACATGATCCCAAACCACCCCCTTCCTTTGCACCGTTATCAATTCGAAGGGGAGAAAATCTAGTCGCAACTTTTCTTCGTTTTCTATGACTTCTGGCAATCCAATACCAGGCCTATCCTTAGTACCATGCACAAGCTCTGTGTAACGGTTGATTGGCGAAAAATCGCAGACCCCGGAGTGAGGACTATTATGATAAACATAAACAATAAAAATCGTTAGCCACAGCTCTAGCTCAGCGCGAGTAAGGCAAGCCTTGCCCTCAGAGTTGTAGTCTAACTTCTGCTTAACGTTCGAAAACGTAGTCCCCGGCAACGAATGCGCCTCAGACATGAAGGTGAGGAAAGCACGCTCAATATGAGGCCCATAATTCGGCTGTCCTTTAGGACGTTTTTCGACACCTATCCCGTACTCCTCGCAGCCGCGCGCCATTGCTTTTCCAACAAACTCGGCAGCATTGTCTACATGTATCTTTTGCATTAGGCCGTATATAGGCCACTCTGCTGAAACATCACGCTTTGCTAGCCAATAGTCTTTTTTTGCAACAGCGTGAGTTATACATAAGGCTGCCGATGTAGTGCTAGGTGGATCAAGAGTCAAACAAAAGCCCCCGATCATCCGGGTCTCCACGTCAATACTCATCGTGAGGAACGGCCTACCGATAGGAAGCCTATGCACCTCATCAACCAAGATGACATCAACAGGCGTGTGATCTATCTGAACAACCGCGTTAGGAAATCCAGGCTCCGGAAATTCACCGCGAAGCGGTTCTAGGTTTTGCTTGGCAACCCGCGGTCCGAACCTACGCCGTTGGCGCTCTTTCTCATCAATTAGGCGAACGCGCTGATAAATGGTATTCACATGTGGCTCTTCTAGCCCAAGCTTCCTGCACTCCTGCCGAATATATATATGAACTTTTGAAACCGACTTTCTTTCGAGGCAAAGGTAATGCTCTTGAATATTTTTATCGATGATAAACTCCACCTCTTCGCTTAGGCGTAAAACGCCAGCATCTGAGCGAGCTGTGCGCAGCAGGGAAGAAACTAGTCCCGTCTGTTTAAAACGATTTATCCACCTATAGATAGTAGCGACGCACTTTTCATTAGCCTCAGCCACCGCTCTCACATCTGTCTTCGAACACCGTGCATTCTCTAAAAGCGGGCGAATGATTTCGTAGCGCTCCGTTGCAAGGTCCCATTCATGGTTTTCGGCAAAAATGTGCTTCGCTGTCAGTCCAACGTTGGAGACGGGGGTTGTGGTCAGCTCTGTTGCACGAACTATGTGGGTGCACTGATCCGTTGTGGTTCTGATAACGGCCTCTGTTAAGCCTTTGATCTCCAGAACGACACAGGAATCACCGCGCCAATAGGCAAGGGCTCCTGGACGGATCGCGCTCATAACCGACCCTCCTTCATGGGCCAAATTCGAGATGCCATAGTCAGCTTCTGGTCTAAGTCGCAACCTACGTCTCCAGTGGCAACCATGTGCCAAAGAACGGGAATCAAGTGCCCCCGCCCATTTGGTAAGGAGCTCAGAGCGTGAAGCAGAAAATCTGGGTCAGCCTCGCCAAGATCCCAAAGTACAGTCAGTAAATGATGCCGAAGTGCCGGATCGACCTTCCGCGTAAGGTAGGGCCACAGAAACCTCACGTTCGTAAGGTAGGCCGTGCGAATTTCCACTTCGGTGAAAACTCTGAAAACCCAACCACGCTCTTGGCAATACGCCTTCGCTGCACGGAATTTTGGAACGTAGGTTTTCCACTTTTCCCGGAAGTCGGCCCGGAACTTCACCTCGTATAGGATGGAGGGCTCGTGAGGACTCACATGGTTGTAGTGGATGAGGCCGTCTGGGGTGTACTTACGAGGGGCGCCATCAGGCGTGCAGTAGTTGATGGTGAGCGGTTGAGGGGTGAACTGGCGGACGGTTCGGTCGAACCGAATTAGCTCCATCATGTCCCGCTCAAGCGTGGACTCATACTGACCCATGCCGGCAACCGTGCCGGTAACTCCACGGGAGGAACGGCTGACGTCTCGAATGGGCCCCGATAGCTTAGTGGAGTGAAGATTTCGAAGGCCATATTGGGTGACAGTCGACATAGAGCACCTGCTGGACTAGTTGCCCAAAATGCTACCTACGGTCCCAGGTCGAATTGGCCCAATTCGGCCCCACCCAGGGTGCACACCTCCCTAAAGGGCGAAATCAGCTCTGCATCAACGGCGACCCCGACAAACTAGGGTAGTCCGTGAGATTGAGTTTGGAGGATTAGGTGACGAACGATCAGCCTCATTCGCAGCTAGCGATGTAAAGCGTCAACGTTTCGCATTTAGCGATGGAGCGCACAGCGGCGGCAGTCGGCCAAGGCCGGGGGAAATCACTTTGGCGCATCAAGGTGTACTGTTTCTCGATGAGCTGCCGGAATTCGACCGCAAGGTCCTGGAAGTGCTTCGCGAGCCCCTGGAATCGGGCTGTATCGTCATCGCCCGCGCGCGCGACAAGGTGCGCTTCCCAGCACGCTTCCAGTTGGTCGCGGCGATGAACCCCTGCCCCTGTGGCTACCTGGGCGACTCCAGCGGTCGCTGCCGCTGTTCGCCAGACCAGATTCAACGCTACCGCGGCAAGCTCTCCGGGCCGCTGCTCGACCGCATCGACCTGCATCTGACCGTCGCTCGCGAAGCCACGGCGCTGAACGCACCACTGGCTGGCAACGAAACCACGCAGCGGGTGGCAGCGCAGGTGGCCGAAGCGCGGCGTATTCAACTCAAGCGACAGGGCTGCGCCAATGCTTTCCTCGATCTTGCCGGTTTGCGCAACCATTGCTCATTGCAACCGGAGGACCAGCAATGGCTCGAACGCGCCTGCGAACGCCTAGGACTGTCGCTACGCGCTGCGCATCGGATCCTGAAGGTCGCACGCACACTGGCGGATCTTCAGCCGGCCGACGCCATTGGTCGCGCACACCTGGCCGAGGCATTGCAATACCGACCCGGCAACCAGACGGGCTGAAACCCGAAACAGCTTCCTGCCCGGCTCGACGGTCATCGGCAGGGCCCGAAAAGCCTCCCGACAAAGTGAGAAAAATACGCTGCAACTTGCTGCTTGGTGCGGTCAGAACCAAGGGTCCAACCCCATCGCCGCGGAGCGGGCCCGGTCGAAAGCTGACCAGTATGTTAGATTGCGTCCTCTTCGCCACAGGCGGCCACTCCCCAATCGGTTATCAAGGAGCGCAGCATGGAGGCCAACAAGTCTTCCTCTCCCACCCTCAATCCCCCGGTGTTCTACGGCTCTGCCGTGCTCATCCTGTTGCTAGTGATCTACAGCGTCGCCACTCCGGAACATGCTCAAGGCATGTTCAGCGACGTCCAGGCCTGGATCATCGCCAATGTCAGCTGGCTCTACATTCTTGCAGTCGCCGTCATCCTGCTGATGGTTGTATTGCTGGCGCTCAGCCGTTATGGCGAGATCAAGCTGGGCCCTGACCACAGCGAGCCGGACTACAGCTATCTGACCTGGTTTTCGATGCTGTTCTCGGCAGGCATGGGCATCGGCCTGATGTTCTTTGGCGTCGCCGAGCCGGTCATGCACTTCCTCTCGCCGCCGGTTGGCGAAGGCGGCACCGTCGCTGCTGCGCGCGAGGCCATGAAGATCACCTTCTTCCACTGGGGCCTGCATGCCTGGGCCATCTACGCGATCGTCGCGATGATTCTGGCCTACTTCAGCTATCGCCAGGGCTTGCCACTGACGCTGCGCTCCGCCCTGTACCCACTGATTGGCGAACGCATCTACGGCCCGATCGGCCATGCGGTAGACATCTTCGCCATTATCGGCACCGTCCTCGGCGTCGCCACTTCGCTGGGGCTGGGTGTCACGCAGATCAACACAGGACTGAATCACCTGTATGGCGTGCCCATTTCCGTCCCGGTGCAGATCGCACTGATTGCGGGCACCACCGTACTGGCGACTATCTCGGTGGTGACTGGCCTGGACAAGGGCGTACGGAGACTCTCGGAACTGAACCTGACGCTGGCCGTTCTGTTGCTGTTGCTGGTGCTGATCGCCGGGCCGACCGTGTTCATCCTGCAGACATTCGTGCAGAACACCGGTAACTACTTCTCACAGATCGTCACCGCGACCTTCAACCTCTACGCCTACGAGCCGAACGACTGGATCGGCGGCTGGACGCTGTTCTACTGGGGCTGGTGGCTGGCCTGGTCGCCCTTCGTTGGGCTGTTCATCGCGCGCATTTCGCGAGGTCGCACCATCCGCGAATTCGTCACCGGCGTGCTGCTGGTCCCGACAGCCTTCACCCTGCTGTGGATGACTGTGTTCGGCGATACAGCGATCCACATGATCCTCTGGGAACACGTCACCAGCCTGGGCGAAGCCATCGAGCGAGACAGCTCACTGGCACTGTTCGCCTTCCTCGAGTATTTCCCCTTCGCCTCGCTGCTGTCGCTGATCGCAATCATCATGGTGGTGGTGTTCTTCGTCACCTCGGCGGACTCCGGTGCGCTGGTCGTGGACATGCTCGCCTCCGGCGGTCAAGGCCAGACACCTGTGTGGCAGCGCGTGTTCTGGGCCGGCTCCATGGGAGCGGTCGCCATCGCCCTGCTGCTCGCGGACGGCCTGACCGCGCTGCAGACCGCAACCATTGCCAGCGCCTTGCCCTTCACCATCGTGCTGCTCTGCGCCATGTGGGGCTTGCTCAAGGCGTTGCGCGTGGATGCCACCAAACAAGGCTTGCGCTACCAGACGGTCAGCACCACGCCCACAGCGCCGCAGTCTGAAGGTGGCTGGCGCCGTCGGGTGCAGAACCTGACCAAGTACCCACGCCGTCGCGACGTGGAGCGCTTCATCGTTGCAATCGCGGCGCCCGCGTGCGCTGAAGTGGCGGAAGAACTGCGCAAGCAGGGGTACGCCGTGGAGCTTACAGGCGGTGAAGACAACCGCACCGGGCTGCAGATCACCCATGAGGGCGCGCCTGATTTCATCTACCAGATCCGCCCGCGCGGCTATCCGATGCCGAGTTTTGTCGCCACCGAAGAGGGCGATTCTGACGAGGCGACCTACTTCCGCGCCGAGGTTCACCTCAGGGAAGGCGGGCAGAATTATGACGTGATGGGCTGGAGCCGTGATGGCGTGATCGGCGACATCCTGGACCAGTACGAGAAGCACATGCACTTCCTGCACATGGTTCGCTAAGCAACAACGCGCCGGGCTCTAAGCCCGGCGCTTCGTTTCAGCAACTGGCTTCGGCCGTCCGGCCACGATTGAGAAAGGGCCTGAGCTCCGCAAGCGGCAGCGGCTTGCTGATCAGATAGCCTTGAACCTGATCGGCTCCGAAGCGACGCAGCTGACCGAGCTGAGCGGCGCCCTCCACCCCTTCGGCTACCACCTCTAGACCCAGGTCATGTGCGAGGCTGATCATCGCGCGCACCAGCCGCCCATTCTGCGGGCGCGCCGCCATCTGACCGACAAAACTCTTGTCGATCTTGAGCAGACTGATCGGCAGTCGACTCAGGTGTACGAACGAGGAGAAACCGGTACCGAAATCATCCAGCGAGAAGCGCACACCTAGCGCTGCCAGAGCGTTCATGGTGCCGCGAACCTGATCGCTGCGGCGCATCACTGCGGTTTCGGTGAGTTCGAACTCCAGCCAATGCGGATCCACACCGCGTTCCTCGATCAGCCGCTTCAGGGTTGCCAGCAACTGGCTGTCCTGAAACTGGCGGAACGATAGGTTGACGGCCATATGCAGCTCGCCTGCACCGCTTTCGCGTAGGCTTTGCATGTCGCGCAGCGCCCGCGCGATCACCCAGTAGCCGAGCGGCACAATCAAGCCGCTTTCTTCGGCCATGGGGATGAACTCGTCTGGCCCGAGAAGCCCACGCTCGGCATGCGGCCATCGCACCAGCGCCTCCATACCAACGATGCGGCCGGTGTCGATGCAAAGTCGCGGCTGATAGTGCAGCTCAAGGTCATCGCGCCGCAGCGCACGGCGCAACTCGCCTTCCAGATCAGCAAGGTGACTGGCGCTGCGGTTGACCCGCTCGTTGTACAGATACCAGGAACAGCCTTGACTCGCCTTGGCTTGGCGCATGGCCACCTGCGCCAGCCAGAGCAGTTGGTCGGGGTCCGTATCGGCCTTCGCATTCGCCAGCCCAAGACTGCAGCCGAGCATCAGGGTGTCGCCGTCAATCCAGTAGGGCTCGGCCAGTGCCTCGACAATTCGGTCAGCGATCCGATCAGCGCGATCAGGCTGCCGCTCGGTATCGAGCAACAATGCAAACTCGTCGCCACCCAGGCGGGCCAGGGTGTCACCCACCTCCAGCTGTGCCTTCAGGCGCGCCACGACTTGCAGAATCAGACGGTCGCCAGCCTGATGCCCCAGAGCATCGTTGACCCGGCGAAAGTTATCCAGATCCAGGCACCCAAGCGTCAGTCCTTCTCCTTCGTGCTCGGCCAGGCGCGATGCAAGCAATGCCTGAAAGCCTTGGCGATTGGCAATGCCAGTCAGCGGGTCCTGCACGGCCAGCCTTTGCAGGGCGCCCTCCAAGTTGCACCGTTCGCGGGCATAGCGCACACAACGCCGCAGCATGTCGGTACTCAAACGGGCGCCGGGAAGCCAGTCGATGACACCTTCCGGCAGCTCCGCGGGCTCGTCTTCGAGCAACAAAACGGTAGGCCAGGGGAAGTGCGCCGACGCGGGGCGACAGCCCGGCGTGGCAATCAACAAGGCGTGGCCGGACTCGGCAAGCAGATCAATCGCGGCCGACCAGTCTTCAGCCACGCTCAGCCGATGACGGCCGCGCACGGACGACAGGGCAACCTGAAGCTCTTCGGTCCACGTGGGCACATCGGCCAGCAGAACCAGACGCATGGGTTGTATAGAAGATGTCACGGTGTTTCCCCGGTTCGTACGGAGCAGAAGATGGCAATGCCACCTCGACGGATACACCTCCCTGTGTGAAGCGGGGCGGCAAGCTGAGCAGCCTAAAGCGGGCGCCGCGGCGCATAGACTAGAGCATTGCAATGGATAACCCAGCCTCGCTGGCGACGACCGGTAGCCGCAGCCGGTCGACAGCACCAATTCACAGCCATAGCCCTGCTAAACTCTCGCCCCCGTTTCGATAGACCAAACGACGATGTCCCGACTCAATCCCCGGCAGCAGGAAGCCGTGAACTACGTCGGCGGCCCCATGCTGGTGCTCGCCGGCGCCGGCTCCGGCAAGACCAGCGTGATCACCCGCAAGATCGCCTACCTGATCCAGCAATGCGGCATCCGCGCTCAGTACATCGTCGCCGTGACCTTCACCAACAAGGCCGCACGCGAGATGAAGGAGCGCGTCAGCAGCCTGCTACGCGGCGGCGAAGGTCGCGGCCTGACGGTTTCTACCTTTCACAACCTCGGCCTGAACATCATCCGCAAGGAATACGCCAAGTTGGGCTACAAGCCCGGCTTTTCAATCTTCGACGAAGGTGACATCAAGGCGCTGCTGACCGACATCATGCAGAAGGAATACGCCGGCGATGACGGCGTGGACGAGATCAAGGGCTACATCGGCAGCTGGAAGAATGACCTGATCATTCCCGAAGAAGCGCTGGCCAACGCGCGCAATCCGAAGGAACAAACCGCCGCCATCGTCTATACGCACTATCAGCGCACGCTCAAGGCGTACAACGCGGTGGATTTCGACGATCTCATCATGCAGCCGGTGAAGCTGTTCCAAAACCACCCCGAGGTGTTGGAGAAGTGGCGCAACAAGGTCCGCTACATGCTGGTGGATGAATATCAGGACACCAACGCCAGCCAGTATCTGCTGGTCAAGCTGCTGGTGCAGGAGCGCGCCCACTTCACCGTCGTGGGAGACGACGACCAGTCGATCTACGCCTGGCGCGGCGCGCGGCCGGAAAACCTGATGCAGCTGAAGGACGACTTCCCCTCGCTGAAGGTGGTGATGCTCGAGCAGAACTACCGTTCCACCAGCCGCATCCTCAAATGCGCGAACGTGCTGATCGCCAATAACCCGCACGCCTTCGAGAAACAGCTTTGGTCGGAGATGGGTCATGGCGACGCGATCCGAGTGATTCGCTGCCGCAACGAGGAAGCCGAGGCCGAGCGCGTGGCCATGGAAATTCTCACCCTGCACCTGAAGACCCAGCGGCCCTACAGTGATTTCGCCATCCTCTACCGCGGCAACTACCAGGCCAAGCTGATCGAGCTGAAGCTGCAGCACCACCAGATTCCCTATCGCCTGTCCGGCGGCACCAGTTTCTTTGCTCGCCAGGAAGTAAAAGACCTGATGAGCTACTTCCGCTTGCTGGTCAATCCGGACGACGACAATGCCTTCCTTCGCGTGATCAACGTGCCGCGCCGGGAAATTGGTTCTACCACCCTGGAAAAACTCGGCAACTACGCCACCACTCGCAAGGTTTCCATGTACACCGCCTGCGACGAGCTGGGTCTAGGTGAACACCTCGACAGCCGCTTCACCGACCGGCTGTCGCGCTTCAAGCGCTACATGGACAACCTGCGCATGCAGTGCGCGCAGAACGACCCGATCGCTGCGCTACGCAGCATGGTCATGGATATTGACTACGAGACCTGGGTGCGCGGACAGACGTCCAGCGACAAGGCAGCCGACTTCCGCATGGGCAACGTCTGGTTCCTCATCGATGCGCTGAAGAACACCCTGGAGAAGGACGAAGAAGGCGAGATGACCATCGAGGAAGCCATCGCCAAACTGGTGCTGCGCGACATGCTCGAACGTCAGCAGGAAGAGGAAGAAGGCGCTGACGGCGTGCAGATGATGACGCTTCATGCATCCAAGGGGCTGGAATTTCCTTACGTCTTCATCCTCGGCATGGAGGAAGAAATCCTCCCGCACCGCTCCAGCATCGAAGCCGACACCATCGAGGAAGAACGCCGCCTGGCCTACGTCGGCATCACCCGGGCGCGGCAGAACCTGGCCATGACCTTTGCCGCCAAGCGCAAGCAGTACGGGGAGATCATCGAGTGCATGCCCAGCCGCTTCCTCGACGAGCTGCCCCAGGAAGACCTGGAGTGGGAAGGCCAGGAAGACGCGCCGGTGGAGGTCAAAGCCGCCCGCGGCAACGACGCGCTGGCGGCGATGCGGGCGATGTTGAAGAAGTAACGGCGCCTGCACGACTCAAGCAAACGTAGGGTGGATCACGATCCACCGATCCACCGGGCGACGGCACCGGGTGGCGCTCCACCAATTCGTGAGGCGGCGATTCACTGAGCGGGATCACGGTGAATGAAAAGAGCGTCATCCACCCTACCTGCTGACGACACCCGCAACATCGAAAGCCGCTGCTGCGCTTTATGTAGGAGCGAGCTTGCTCGCGATCATGGCATTCGCGGGGCCGCGGATCGCCAGCAAGCTGGCTCCTACAGTCAGGTTGGGGCCGTCTTGTCGTTTGGCATACAGCGTGGGCTATCAGCCGCTAACGATCGCCTCCAGCTCCTTCGCCGCCGCGCGCAGGCGGGGCACGAAGGCGAGCAGTGACTCCATCGAACAGCGAATCACCGGCGCATGGGTGAACAGACAGGCGGTCAATTCGCCGCGGGCATCGCGCACTGGGACGGCGCAGGCGACCATGCCGTCGATGAACTCCTCCGAATCGGTGGCCAGATCCTCTTCACGTATCCGCACCAGGTCGTCACGTAAGGCACTCAGATCAGTGACCGTATTTCGCGCCATCTGCCGGATCGGCAGCCTGGGTAGGATGCGCTCCAGCTGGTCGTCCGGCAGCGAGGCAAGGTAAAGCTTGCCGCTGGCCGTGCACCAGAGCGGCGTATGACTGCCGATGGGCAGGTTGATCTGCAGCGGCCAATTGGTCTGCACGCGATCAAAATAGAGCATGTCCAGGCCATCCGGCACCGACAAGCCGCAGGTTTCCCCGATCTCGTCGGACAACTGCCGCAGGATCGCCTGACGCAGCGCCTTGTGGCGGCCGCTGCCCAGGATATTCACCGCCGTCGCATGCAGCCGATCGCCCGGCAGCAGGCCACCCTTGAGGCCGAACTGCAGGAAGCCCTCCTTCTCCAGTGTCTGCACCAGGCGGTGGGCGCTCGGCTTGGGGATGTCCAGCTTGTCCGCCAATGCACTGGGCGTCAGCGGCTCCGCGGCGCTGGCTACGGCTTCGATGATCTCGAGCACGCGGGTAATGGATGAACCTTTTTCACGGGGGGTACTGCGCATCGCCTGCCCTGTTGTTAGGAAGAATGAAGCGCCATAGCGCGGAATGAGTGAATCTGTGGCGCGTTAACTGAAAACGCTGGTGGGCTGAAGCCCACCCTACGCGCGCCTACTCCAGGACTGGCATCGAGAAATCCGCACCGAGCGCGGATTACGTCTGCTCGCGTCAATGACGATCTTCATTAGCGTGAAGACAGCGGCCATGCTTAATCAGCCAGTAGGGTGGGCTTCAGCCCACCGCAGTAGTAATGCGGGCTCAAGCGGAACAGCGCCCGCTCTACCCTAAGGCGCTCGTCCCGACTTGCTCTATTTCATCGTTGGCATGGAGAAGTCAGCGCCGGCACGAATGCCGGTCGGCCAGCGCCGGGTCACGGTCTTCATTCGGGTGAAGAAGCGCACGCCGTCCGGACCGTGCATGTTCAGCGGGCCGAAGATCGAGCGCTTCCAGCCACCGAAGCAGTGGAAGGCCATCGGCACCGGGATCGGTACGTTGACGCCGACCATACCCACCTTGACCTCTTCCTCGTACTGTCGCGCGGTGTCGCCGTCACGGGTGAAGATCGAGGTGCCGTTGCCGAACTCGTGGTCGTTGACCAGCTTAAGCGCCTCGTCGAAGGTGTTGACGCGCACAACCGCCAAGACGGGCCCGAAGATTTCCTCCTTGTAGATACGCATCTGCGGTGTCACCCGGTCGAACAGTGTCGGGCCGACATAAAAGCCGTTCTTGTAACCCTCGACCTTCAACCCACGCCCGTCACAGACCAGGCTCGCGCCTTCTTCCACACCCAGATCAATGTAGCCGGACACCTTCTGCTGATGCTCGCGTGTGACCAGCGGCCCCATGTGCGGCTCGGGTTCGACGCCCGTGCCCGGGCCGGTGCGCATCTGGCTGATTTCGCCTTTGAGCATCTCGACCAGGTTGTCCGCCACCTCATCACCCACACACACCGCTACCGAGATCGCCATGCAGCGCTCGCCGGCCGAGCCATAGGCGGCGCCCATCAGCGAGCCAACCACTTGCTGCGGATCGGCGTCGGGCATGATCACCATGTGGTTCTTCGCCCCGCCCAGAGCCTGGCAGCGTTTGCCGTGGGCCGACGCAGTGCTGTAGATGTACTCGGCGATGGGCGTCGAGCCGACGAAGCTCACCGATTGCACGCGCTCGTCGGTCAGCAACACATCCACGGCCTCCTTGTCGCCATTGACGATATTCAGCACGCCTGCGGGCAGCCCGGCTTCGGCCAGCAATTCACCGAGCAGCATGGTTGCGCTCGGGTCCTTCTCCGACGGCTTAAGGACGAAGGTGTTACCGCAGGCGATGGCCACCGGCAGCATCCACAGCGGCACCATGGCCGGGAAGTTGAAAGGCGTGATGCCGACACAGACGCCCAGCGGCTGCATCAGCGAGTTGGAATCGATATCGCGCCCGACGTTGGGCGAGAACTCGCCCTTGAGCAGGTGCGGGATGCCGCAGGCGAACTCCACCACTTCGAGGCCGCGAGTGACTTCGCCCTGGGCATCGGAGAACACCTTGCCGTGCTCCAGGGAAATCAGCCGGGCGACGTCGTCACGACGTTCTTCGAGCAGCGCCTTGAAGCGGAACATGACGCGAGCACGGACCAGCGGCGGCGTCTTCGACCAGCCTTCGAACGCGGCTTGGGCGGCAGCGACGGCTTCACGAGTTTCTTCAGCCGAAGACAGCGAGACGTAAAGACGTGGCTCACCGGTAGCGGGGTTGTAAACGGTCGAATGGCGTTCGGAACGGCCAGCGACCGCCTCGTTGTTGATCAGATTACCGAGGGTCTGCATGGGTCACTCCTGGTTCCAGACGGTTTCGTAGAGGTCGATGATTTCAGCTTCGGTGGGCACCCGCGGGTTGTTGCCGGGCGAACCCGAGGCCAGCGCCTGCTTTGCCATGGTTTGGCGCAGTTCGAAGAAGCGCTCGCGGGTGATGCCGAACTGCTCGGGGCTAGGCACCTGCAGTTCCTTGTTGATCGCGCGCAGCTCGGTCAGCAGCTTTTCGTTGGCTGCCTCGACGCTGTCGCCCTCGCCCGCCACCCCCATGGCACGTGCGCAGTCGGCATAACGCTCCGGCGCGGCGGGAATCGAAAACGCCGTGATCGCCGGCAGCAGCATGGCGTTGGACAGCCCGTGCGGCACATGGAAAAACGCACCGATGGGCCGGCTCATGCCGTGGACCAGCGCCACCGATGCATTGGAGAAGGCAATGCCAGCCAGGGTCGCACCCAACATCATTGCCTCGCGGGCCTGGCGGTTGCTCGGCTCGTGATAGGCCGCACGCAGATTCGGCGCCAGCAAGCGCATGGCCTGCAGGGCCTGGGCATCGCTGTAGAGGCTTGCCTTGCGGCTGACGTAAGCCTCGATGGCGTGGGTCAGCGCGTCGATGCCAGTATCGGCAGTAACCCGCGGCGGCAGCGACAGGGTCAGCTCGTAATCGATCAGCGCGGCGACCGGCATGAAGCCGAGGCCGGCGCAGAGCAGTTTCTCGTCGCTGGTTTCGTCAGTGATGATGGTGAAACGGGTCGCTTCCGAGCCGGTGCCCGCCGTGGTTGGGACGGCGATCAGTGGCAGGCCCGCCTCGCTGACATCACGCGGGAAGCGGTAATCGCGTATTTCGCCGCCGAATTTGCCAAGGATGCCGATGGCCTTGGCCGAATCGATGGGGCTACCGCCACCGAGGGCGATGATCGAATCGTAATCACCCTGACGCACCATCTCGACGCCGGCACGAATCGATGCCGCAGTCGGCTCCGGCAGCGTGTCGGCAAAGCAGTCGCTGGGAATATCCGCGTTGGCCAGGATCTCGCTGATCCGGGCGACATAGCCCAGCTCGACCATCATCCGGTCGGTCACGATCAGTGGTCGTTTGCAGCCAAGGTTATGCAGCACGGAGACGATCTGCTGACTGGCGCCGGCACCGACTTCCATCAGGCGCGGCAGGACGATGCGATGGCTCATTGGCTTCTCCGATAGGGTTCGCGCTGCGCTCGGACAGGTCTAAAGGCCAGCCAGATGAGGCGCTATGTGAACGGATTGCATGAGAAAACTTTAGGTCTCGATTGAGAAAGTTCGTCTCAGGTGCCTGGAGACTAGAAACAATGACCGCAAGCGTCAAGCTAAAACGAGACGTTTATTCTCGTTATCGTGAGAACTGGTGTGTCAGGGCCGTATGGATACTTGATGAACGTGACGAGGGAGCGGGCCCGGATCGCCAGCAAGCTGGCTCCTACAGGAATGTGGGGTTGTTATGCCACAGCCGCACTGAACCCCAGCTTTTCATTGTTGGTGAGATCGTCAGCGCGGAGACACCTACAGACCACGAGCGGCTGACGACTCGGGCTTTTCGTAGGAGCTAGCTTGCTGGCGATCAGCTGTACTAAGAACGGGACAGCGCCTGACCGAGCAGACGCTGCAACAGATCGTCGCCCTCAGCCTGTAAGCGTGTTCGAGTCTGCGCAACCTGATCGCGGCTAGCGTCTTCGAGACTTGCCATATCGGCATCCACGTTGATCAAGGCTGCGCTGAGCCCGGCATGGATGAGCACTGTGCCGGCCTGGGCATCGCTTTGCACGTTCGAGTTGGTACATGGCCAGGCATCAACCGCCAGTTCGAGCGCCTCCAAGCAGCAATGCGCCAAAGCCAGCGGCACGGCACAGGCCTGACGAGACGCGGCCTGCTTCTGTTCGGGCTCACCCTCCCGAGCAGCGTTCAGGTAGTCCCCGAAAGCCCGGACATCATCATCCGCGAACGCACCGGGCCTGCCCAACAGTGCTTCCGCCGCTTGCAACAGCGCGCGGCGAGTCGGATCGGACCCGTGGGCCTCGCTGATACGCAGCCCCTTTACCACCAACGCAAGCCCGATATCGGCCGTGACAGCGGCGGCCGCACCGCAACCGGGCGTTGGTTGGTTTGCAGCCGTAGCCGCCCTGAAATCGGCCAGCCGTTGCGTCCAGAGGCTCGCCTCATCGCTCATACGGTCGATCCGTCAGCTAGCCTGCGCATTACCGTCGCCCCAATGGAGCAGCACGTCGAGCATGCGGTTGGAGAAGGCCCATTCGTTGTCATACCAAGCCAGTACTTTGACCAGATCGCCCTGTACGCGCGTGTGGCTGAGGTCGGCCACGCACGAGGTCGGATGGCCGAAGAAGTCGCGCGAGACCAGCGGCAGATCGTTGCACTCCATGGCGCCGAGCGGCATCTTCTGGGCGCCTTCCCGGAGGATCTGGTTGATTGCCTCAACGCCTCCCGGTGCACGCTCGGCGGTGAAGGTGAGGTCGACCAGCGACACGTTCGGTGTCGGCACCCGAACCGCCAGCCCGTCCAGACGCCCGGCCAGCTCGGGCAACACCAGACCGATAGCCTTGGCCGCACCGGTGGTCGACGGAATAATCGATTCGGCTGCAGCACGGGCGCGGTAGAGATCCTTGTGCGCTTTGTCCAGCAAGCTCTGGTCATTCGTGTAGGAGTGCACCGTGTTCAGCAGGCCCTGGCGGATCCCCACTGACTCATGTAACACCTTGGCCAGCGGTGCCAAGCAATTGGTGGTGCAGGAGGCGTTGGAGATCACACGATGGCTGCTGTCGAGCAGCTCATGGTTGACGCCGTAGACGACCGTCAGATCCGCGCCGTCCAGTGGGTGCGAGGCGAACACCCGCTGGGCACCGGCCTGCAGGTGCTGATCGATCAGGTCGCGCTTCTTGAATTTCCCCGAGCACTCCAGCACCACGTCGACACCCAACTGTTTCCACGGCAGCTGCGTCGGATCGCGTTCCTGAAGCAGGCGGATCGACTGGCCACGGATCTGCATCACGTCATCGCGCAAGTCGACCTGGCCGTGGAAACGGCCGAAGGTGGTATCGAAGCGCGTCAGATGCGCCATCGCCGAGCGCTCGCTGAGGTCGTTGATCGCTTCGATATGGATCTGGTTTTCCAGGTTTCGCTCGAACAGGGCTCGCAGTACTGCTCGGCCGATACGGCCATAACCATTGATAGCAACTCGCAACATGGTGCTCTCCTGGGTCGTTGAGGCTGGTGAAGGTTAGTCGGAGTATCCGCGGTGGCGTTCAGTACCGTCCGACGGAGATCAATGAATCGGGGAAACCCAGGCACCGCTCGTCAGTCGTAACTCTCACAGGCCCGTTACGCCGGGCTTGCCGCACTCAGGAGAAGGGCCACGAGCAATGAGCGAGTCATTCCCAGCACCCTGGTGGAAAGGCGCCACCATTTATCAGATCTATCCAAGGTCCTTCGCTGACAGCAACGGCGACGGCATTGGCGACCTCGACGGCGTACTGCAGCATCTCGACCATCTGCAGCAGCTCGGCGTCGACGCACTGTGGCTGTCGCCGATCTTCCGCTCGCCGATGGCCGACGCCGGCTACGACATCAGCGATTACTGCGACATCGACCCCCTGTTCGGTTCGCTGAGCGATATCGACCGGCTGATCACCGAAGCCCACGCCCGCGGCATTCGCGTACTGCTTGATTTCGTGCCCAATCACACCTCCGATGAACACCCCTGGTTCGTCGAGTCGCGCAGCTCGCGGGACAACCCGAAGCGTGACTGGTACATCTGGCGTGACGAGCCCAACAACTGGCGTGCCGCGCTAGGCGCCGGCAGCGCCTGGACCTGGGACGAGCAGACCCAGCAGTACTACCTGCACCTGTTCCTCGCCAAGCAGCCGGATCTGAACTGGCGCAACCCAGAAGTGGTGGAAGCGATGCACGACGTGCTGCGCTTCTGGCTTGATCGCGGCATCGACGGTTTTCGCATCGACGTCATCCACTGCACCGGCAAGGACTTAACCTTCGCCGACGACCCGCGCTGCCAGGCCGGCCAACCGCTGTCGGATTTCAATGACCAGCCCTACAGCCACGAAGTGCTGCGCGGCTTGCGCAAGTTGGTCGACAGCTACCCCGGCGACCGCGTGCTGGTGGGCGAGGTGAATATCCGCTCCACCGAACGCGTGCTGCAGTACTACGGCGCCGGCGACGAGCTGCACCTGGCCTTCAACTTCAACCCGCTCGACGCGCCCTGGGACCCGGTGCTGTTTCGCACCTGTATCCGCGATGTGCAGCACTGGCTGCAACCGGCCGGCGCCTGGCCCACCTGGGTACTGTCCAACCACGACAATGTGCGCCAGCGCAGCCGCTATCAAGGCTCCGAACGGGCCTCCCGTGCCGCCGCAGTGCTGCTGCTGACCTTGCGCGGCACACCCTTCATCTATCAGGGCGAGGAGCTGGGGCTGGAAGACGCGGTGATCACCGCCGAGACCCGTGTCGATCCGGGCGGCCGTGACGGTTGCCGGGCGCCGATTCCCTGGCAAGCTGAGCCGCCGCATGGCTGGGACGGCGCTGCACCCTGGCTGCCCTTCCCACCCGAGGCCGACGAACTGGCGGCCGAGCGCCAGACCGGCGCGGTGAATTCGATGTTTGCGCTTTACCAGCGCCTGCTCGCCGCGCGCAAGGCCAGCCCGGCGCTGCATCACGGCGATTTTGCAGAGCTGCCATCGCACCCTGATGTACTGGCCTACCACCGACAGCAGGGCGACGACTGCCGCCTGGTCTGCATCAATTTCGCCGATCACCCACACGCGTTTCCCCAAAATGCTCATTGGCTGGTGGAAATCGCCAGCGATGGCGTCGGGGAAGGCGAACCCTTCAATGGCAATTTGTCAGCCGGGCAGGCGCTGGTCCTGCGCCCGGCGGAGAGCTGAGCATGCGTCCACTCTGGTATCGCAACGCGGTGATCTATCAGGTCGATCCCGCCCTTTTCCGTGACAGCAACGGCGACGGCTGCGGCGACCTGCGCGGCATCACCGAACGACTAGATTACATCCGCGGCCTGGGTGCCACCGCCGTCTGGATCATGCCCTGCTACGCTTCGCCGTTCCTCGACGCCGGCTACGACGTCACCGACCACCTGCAGATCGCCCCGCAATTCGGTGATCTGGCGGACATGGTGGCGCTGCTGGAAAAGGCCGAGGAGCTCGGCCTGCACGTGATCATCGAACTGCTGGTGCAACACACCTCCAGCGAGCACAAATGGTTCCAGGAGGCGCGCCGCGACCGAAATTCGCCGTACCGCGACTACTACATCTGGGCAGATGAGCCGGACACTTCGATGGCGCCGATCTTTCCGACGGTCGAAGACAGCATCTGGACCTGGGATGAGGAAGCCGGCCAGTACTACCGCCACCTGTTCTACAAGCACGAGCCGGACCTGGACCTCGCCAACCCGCGGGTCATTCACGAAATCGAGCGGATCATGTCGTTCTGGCTGCGCCTGGGTGTGTCCGGCTTTCGCATCGACGCCGCGGTACACATGGTGCGCCAGGCCGGCGGCGGGGATCTGAAGAAGGGCTATTGGCTGCTGGAACACATGCGCGACTTCGTCACCATGCGCCGCCCGGAAACCGTACTGCTCGGCGAGATCGACACCGACCCGGAAAAGTATGTCGAGTATTTCGGGGACGAGGCGGACCGCGTCACCCTGCTGCTGGATTTCTGGACCAACAACCACCTCTTCCTGGCGCTGGCCCGGCAACAGGCCGAACCGCTGGTTCGCGCCTTGAACAGCCAACCGCTGCCACCCAGCCATTCGCAGTACGCACTGTGGATTCGCAACCATGACGAGCTGAGCCTGGATCGGCTGAAAGAAGATGAGCGCAACGAGGTCATGGACACCTTCGCCCCCGATCCGAAGATGCGCGCGTATAACCGCGGCATTCGGCGGCGGCTCGCGCCGATGCTCGATGGCGATGAACGCCGAATCGCTGCCACGCATGCGTTACTGTTTTCGCTGCCGGGCACACCGATCATCCGCTATGGCGAGGAAATCGGCATGGGCGACGACATGGAGCGCCCCGAGCGCCAGGCCGTGCGCACGCCGATGCAGTGGTCCAACGAGCCCAACGCCGGGTTTTCCTGCACCGCCGGCGAGCTGGCGGCGCCGCTGATCGATGAAGGCCCCTTCGCCTACGACAAGATCAATGTATTCGCCCAGACCCTGCGCAGCGATTCACTGATGGCCCGCACGGGCAACATGATCCGCACGCGGGTCGGGCTGCGTGAAATAGGTATCGGCAAGCGGCAGACGGTGGAAGTCGAGGATCCGGCGGTCTTCGCCATCCGCCACGACAACGGCTCCAGCGTGCTTATGCTGGTCAACCTGGCCGACAAGGAAACCACAGTGGAAATCACCGCCGACGATCTGCAGGACATGGTCGATGTGCTCGCCGACAGCAACTACGATCAGCCCGAAGGCTCGCCGCTGAAAATCCGCCTCGGGCCGTACGGCTACCGTTGGCTGCGGCGCAAACAGCAACTGTTCGGGTAATCCAGATGCCCCACCAGCTCGATGCAACCCAATGGCGCGCCTGGCATGGAGACGACTTTCCTCACGATTGCTGGTGTGTGGCAGGCGACGAGCTCTGCGCCGTGGCCGGTTCGCGGTGCATCGATCTGGTATCCCGGCAACGCTACGGAGATTTCATCCTGCGCTTCGAAATCGCCCTGCCCTTTGCCGGCAATTCCGGTGTGTTCTGTTGCGTCGACGAAGGTGCTGATCTCAGCTGGCACAGCGGCCCGGAAATGCAGCTGCTCGATGACCGCGGCCATCCCGATGGTTGCGAACCGACGACGCGCAACGGCGCGCTCTACGGTTTGCTGCGACCTGATATCGAAACGCAGATTGAGCCCGAACAGTTCATCGAAGCGGCGTTGAGCCTTCGCAACGGCGAAGTCGAGCACTGGCTGGACGGGCAACGGGTGCTGCGCTACCGGCTCGATGATCCGGCGCTGCGGGAACGCATCACCCAGAGTAAATTCAGTGGCTATCCTCGCTTTGCCCAATCTTTCGAAGGCCACGTGGTGCTTCAACACCACGGCGAAGCGGCGCGTTTCCGCCGCCTGTCGATCGAAACACCGGACTGAACGGTCCACTTGGACCTGCGAGCAGAATTGAGCGAGAATGCGCGGCTTTCCAGGCTGCGGTAAGCAGTGACGGACGGATGCAGAATCGAAACGAGCTGGGCGCTCGCCTCTATGGCGCAGCGCCCAACTGGTTTTCAGCGCCCCGATTCGTCAGGCAAACCCGGCCGCTCACGCTTGAGGTAGCGCGTTCGTGGAACAGCTGAAACAGAAGATCCGCAATGAAGGCATCGTACTCTCCGACCGCGTACTGAAGGTCGATGCTTTCCTGAATCATCAGATCGACCCTGTGCTGATGCAGCAGATCGGCCAGGAATTCGCGCGCCGGTTCCGCGACGAAAAGATCACCAAGATCGTCACCATCGAAGCCTCGGGCATCGCGCCAGCGATCATGGCTGGCCTGGAGCTGGGCGTGCCGGTCATTTTTGCTCGCAAGCATCAGTCGCTGACCCTGACCGATCACCTACTGACGGCCTCGGTGTACTCCTTTACCAAGCAGGTCGAGAGCACCATCGCGATTTCCACCAATCACCTGTCGCCAAACGACCGGGTGTTGGTCATCGACGATTTCCTGGCCAACGGTAAAGCGGCCAAGGGTCTGATTTCGATCATTCAGCAGGCCGGCGCGAGCATCGCCGGGCTTGGCATCGTCATCGAGAAGTCCTTCCAGGCCGGCCGGCAGGAACTGGAAGAAGCGGGCTTCCGGGTTGAATCCCTGGCCCGCGTGGCCGCCCTCAGCGATGGCCAGGTGGTGTTCGTGGAGTAAGCGCCCCGCGCCACTCCCTGCGCTTATTCCTTACGCCACAGATCAACCAACGCGCCCTGCGTGCCGGCAACCGGATCGCTCACCGGTACGCTGACCCGCTGAGCGCGCGCCTGTGCCTCATCATGGCCAGCTTCATCCGGGCGCAGCAGATCGTACTGCTGCTCGACCGGATAGCCGCCCACCACTTCGAAATCATCGCTGGCGCTGAGCTGGCAATGACCGGTGCCGGCCGGCAGCACCAGCGCGTCGCCAGCGCGCACCTCGACTTCCTGCCCCTGCTCGCCACCGAGCATCAGCCGCGCCGAACCCCGCGAAACGCCGAGCACCTCATGAGCGGTCGAATGAAAGTGGTGATAGTCGTACACACCCGCACGCCATTGGGCCGGCCACAGATGGCTATTGAACAGATTTTCGAACCCGCTGGCGTAGTCGTTTCCGGCTAACGGCAACTGCCGGTACACCAGCACCGGATGCGAGCTGTTCGGCGTACGACCGTCGCTGGAAAAATGCAATTGCTCGGGATGCGGGGCGGAACTGGGCATGGGCACCTCATCTTCGTGCGGAGGCCTGATGTCGGTGCAGGCCCCGGGAATGGGTTTGAAGTTTCGACCCGATGCAGCGCCGCTTTTCTCCCCCCAGACACGACAAAGCCGCCCGAAGGCGGCTTTGCCTGACCGGTTGAAGCTTAGAGCCCGGACATCTGCTTGATTGCAGCCATCAGCTCGTCATCCGAGCAGCTGGCGCAAGTGCCTTTGGGCGGCATGGCGTTGATGCCGGTGATGGCGTTGGCCAACAGCACATCGAGACCACCCTTCTCATCAGCACGCGCTTGCCAGGCAGCTGTATCGCCGACCTTCGGCGAGTTCAGCAGACCGGTGCCGTGGCAGGCGTTGCAGAACTTGCCGACCACTTCTTCACCGCTAAGCGCGCCGCCACCAGCGGCAGCAGCTGCCGGACCGGCTGCGGCGCATTCTTCACCTTGAATACACACTTCGCCTACCGGCTTGAGGCGCTCGGCGATGTCGTCGTTGGTCGCAGCCTGAGCGCTCACTGCCCACAGGGCCAATACGGCAGTCTGTGCTACCAGGATCTTCTTAATCAGGTTCACCTTATACCCTCATGTGGCTAGACACGCCCGCGGCCACGGTATCGCGAGCGGCGGTCAGTATAACGGCAAGCCATGCCCGCCGAAACAATACGAAAGGCCCTGTCATCCTCAGCGACGCTTTGTCGCAGCGGCACCCGTCCGTCGCTTGGACCAGCGGCACGGGTCAGAAGTTGGCCGGCGTGGTCGCGCTGATCAGCTTGGCCGGCGCATCGAATGGATTACGAAAGCGATGCGGCTTGCTGCTCTCGAAGTAGTAACTGTCGCCTGTTTCCAGCAAATAGGTCTGGCCACTCACCGTCAGCTCCAGGCGTCCCTCGACCAGCATGCCAGCCTCTTCGCCCTGGTGCGCCAGCATGTCGGTGCCGGTATCGGAGCCAGGCGGATAGGTTTCGGCGAGAAATGCGATGGCGCGACCCGGATGCGCTTTGCCGACAAGCTTCATGCTTACCGCGCCGTCGGAAATATCGATCAGCTCGCCGGCCTTGTAGACCACCTGGGTATCGCTGTCCTGCTCGAAATCAGGCGAGAAAAACTCGACCAATGACATTGGAATCCCGCTCAGCACCTTCTTCAACGAACTGATTGACGGGCTGACGCTGTTTTTCTCGATCATGGAGATCGTGCTGTTGGTGACGCCCGCACGTTTGGCGAGTTCGCGTTGGGACAGGCCCTTGAGTTTGCGGATGGTTTGCAGTCGAACGCCAACGTCCAATACGGGAGCCCCCAATAAGAGCGATTGCTGAGGTCGCTATGATGGCGAGGGCGTTCAGTATTTTCAACACAACGGGACGAAATGACAGATCGCCCCGGATGGCGATCGGGCTACGCCGGTGATGCGGCCACAACCGACAGCTCAACCAGGATCTCGGCCTCGCAAAGCTTGGCCTCCACCGTGGCACGCGCCGGCGCGACGCCTTCCGGCAGCCACTGATCCCAGACCGCATTCATGCCAGCGAAATCGGCATCGATGTCCTTCAGGTAAATGGTCACCGAAAGGATGTGCTGCTTATCGGTACCGGCCTGCCGCAGGAGGCGTTCGATATTGTCGAGCGTCTCACGGGTCTGTTGTTCGATCCCCGCATTCATGTCCTCGCCCACTTGGCCGGCCAGATAAACCGTGTTGCCGTGGATGACGATCTGGCTCATGCGAGCGTTAGTGTGCAGGCGCTGTATGGGCATGCTTGTGCGATTCCTTGTGGGTGCCATAGCGGGAAATATCGAGGCCGTCGGTACTGATCTGCGTGCGCTTTTTCGCCAGCATGTCCGCCAGCAAGCGACCAGAACCACAGGCCATGGTCCAGCCCAGGGTACCGTGCCCGGTGTTCAGATACAGATTGCGATAGCTTGTGCCGCCAATGATCGGTGTTCCATCCGGTGTGGCCGGGCGCAGGCCGGTCCAGAGTTCGGCCGTACTCGGGTCGCCACCCTGCGGGAACAGATCGCCGACGACCATTTCCAGCGTTTCTCGCCGGCGCGGATTGAGCGAAAGGTCATGGCCTGCAATTTCGGCCATGCCGCCCACCCGGATGCGCTGATCGAAACGGGTAATGGCGACCTTGTAGGTCTCGTCGAGCACGGTGGAAACCGGCGCCATCGCGGGGTCGCTGATCGGTACGGTCAATGAATAGCCCTTGAGCGGATACACCGGCGCGCGGATGCCGAGCGGCTTGAGCATCTGCGGGCTGTAGCTGCCCAGCGCCAGCACGTAGCGATCGGCCTTTTCCAGCTTGCCATTGATCCAGACGCCCTCAAGCTGGTCACCGGCAAACTGCAGCCGCTGGATGTCCTGGTTAAAACGGAACTCGACGCCCAGCTCGCGGGCCATTTCGGCGAGCTTGGTGGTGAACATCTGGCAATCGCCGGTCTGGTCATTAGGCAGGCGAAGCGCACCACTGAGCTTGTCCGATACCTTCGCCAGCGCCAGCTCGGCGTGTGCGATGCCGGCGCGATCGAGCAGTTCATAGGGCACGCCGGAAGCATCCAGCACGGCGATGTCCTTGGCGGCGTTATCGAGCTGTGCCTGGGTGCGGAACAGTTGGGTCGTGCCGCACTGCCGGCCTTCGTAATCGATACCGGTTTCAGCGCGCAGCTCATCAAGGCAATCGCGGCTGTATTCGGACAGCCGCACCATGCGCTCCTTGTTCACCGCGTAGCGCGCTGCCGTGCAGTTGCGCAGCATCTGCGCCATCCACAGGTATTGCTGAATGTCGCCCGTGAGCTTGATGGCAAGCGGGGCATGGCGTTGCATCAGCCATTTCATGGCCTTCAAAGGTACGCCAGGCGCGGCCCAGGGCGACGCGTAACCGGGGGAAACCTGGCCGGCATTGGCGAAGCTCGTCTCCATCGCCACGGCTGGCTGACGGTCAACCACCACAACCTCGAAGCCAGCCCGCGCCAGATAGTAGGCACTGGTGGTACCGATCACGCCGCTTCCCATAACCAGAACACGCATCGCCGTCTCCCACCCGTGCTGCCGGGCTTTTTCGAGTCACTGTTAATGCGGAGTATAGAAAGCGCTATGTAGTGGTTTTCGCTATATAACAGGCTATATTTGCGATTTATTCACGCCTGCAACCGCATATATAGAGGCGATACGCCTATGCGCACTAAGCATCAAACCCGCCGCGAGCTGGACAAGATCGACCGCCAGATCCTTCGCCTGCTGCAGGCCGAAGGACGCATGCCATTTACCGAACTGGGCGAGCGTATCGGCCTGTCGACCACGCCGTGTACGGAGCGCGTTCGACGTCTGGAGCGCGAGGGCATCATCATGGGTTACACGGCGAGGCTGAACCCGCAGCATCTGAAAGGCGGATTGCTGGTATTCGTCGAGATCAGCCTGGCCTACAAGTCAGGCGACATCTTCGAAGAGTTTCGCCGTGCCGTGCTCAAGCTGCCTCATGTCCTGGAGTGCCATCTGGTTTCGGGGGACTTTGACTACCTGATCAAGGCGCGGATATCGGAAATGGCCTCCTACCGCAAGTTGCTCGGCGACATCCTGCTTAAGCTGCCGCATGTGCGCGAGTCGAAAAGCTACATCGTGATGGAAGAGGTCAAGGAATCGCTGGAACTGCCGGTGCCGGAGTAGGAGCCGGAAGCCGATCAGAGTTCGCTGCCAGATCAACCCAAATCCCGGCGCATCAAAAGCCGAGCCGAACGAGCCGTTGGGTCAGCCGTTAGCCAACCGAGAACCGTCAGGTTTTGCTTCAGCCTCGCGCGGCTTTTGCTCTGCAATAAACATCCGGTCTACCCTTCGGTCCATGCAAACCGTCCAAGGCTCGACCATGACCACCCCGCAATCAGCTGCTCGCGCGCAGCACCACGCGTCGTCCTACTACGCGGCCACCACCAATCGCACCCTTGATCTCAAGCACTTGCAAGGTGAGCTGGAGGCGGACGTCTGCATCGTCGGGGGCGGCTTCAGCGGTCTCAATACGGCGATCGAACTGGCCGAGCGCGGCCTCTCCGTAGTGCTGTTGGAAGCCCACCTGATCGGTTGGGGCGCTAGCGGGCGCAACGGCGGACAGCTGATTCGTGGAGTGGGGCATGACGTCGAGCAGTTTCAGCCGGTGCTGGGTGACGACGGCGTGGACAGCCTCAAACGTATGGGTTTCGAAGCGGTGGACATCGTGCGCGAGCGCATCGAGCGCTACGCCATCGATTGCGACCTGACCTTGGGTTACTGCGATCTGGCAACGAAACAACGGCACGTAGAAGGCTTCGAAGCAGACTATGCCGATCTCCAGCGTCTGGGCTATCCGCACCCATTGAGGCTCCTGCCAAGAGACGCGATGGGCGAAGTCATCGGTTCTGATCGCTACGTGGGCGGTCTGATCGACAGGGGCTCGGGCCATCTTCATCCACTCAACCTGGCATTGGGCGAAGCAGCCGCAGCCCTATCGCTAGGCGTGCAGCTGTACGAACGATCCGCTGTCGAACGGATCGATTACGGTCAGCAGGTTCGGGTTCACACCGCGCAGGGCAGCGTGCGTGCCCGTCAGCTCGTGCTGGCCGGCAATGCTTACTTGGGTTCTCTGAACAAATCACTGGCGGGCAAGGTGCTACCGGCCGGCAGTTACATCATTGCCACCGAGCCGCTTCCCGAGGACGTCAGACAGGAATTGCTGCCGCAGAACATGGCGGTCTGCGATCAGCGAGTGGCGCTGGACTACTTCCGCCTGTCGGCCGATGGCCGGCTGCTATTTGGCGGCGCCTGCCACTACTCCGGACGCGACCCGAAGGACATCGCCGCCTACATGCAACCGAAGATGCTCGAGGTGTTCCCCCGCCTACGAAACACCCGAATCGATTACCAATGGGGCGGCATGATTGGCATCGGCGCCAACCGGCTGCCACAAATTGGACGACTGCCAGACCAGCCCAACGTCTACTACGCCCAGGCCTATGCCGGACACGGCCTGAACGCCACGCACCTGGCAGGACGCCTGCTCGGCGAGGCCATCAGCGGGCAGCTCGCGGGACGCTTCGACCTGTTCTCCCGTGTGCCACACCCGACCTTCCCTGGCGGTCAGCGTCTGCGCTCGCCACTGCTGGCCCTCGGCATGCTCTGGCACCGGCTTAAAGACCAGTTCTGAATTTCGCCGTTGCGCTGGCGTCCAAACTGTCGAGGAACATAACAATCGACAGGAGTGACCTTGCGCCTGCACCTGCTCCTTGTGGCAGTGCTATTCCTGGTTGGCTGTGCCGGCCAGATTACACCCGCCCCAACGTCTTACGCGCTGCCCAACCAGAACTCGGCACTGACCCAGCAAGTCGAGGCGCTGGCGGCCAAGCAGCCTGCGGGCACCTCCGGATTTCGCCTGCTGTCCGACAGTGCCGACGCCTTTTCGGCGCGTATCCAGATGATTCGCCAGGCCAGGGCGAGTCTCGACGTGCAGTACTACATTGTCCACGATGGCTTGAGCACCCGCGCGCTCATAGAAGAGGTGGTGCGTGCGGCGGACCGCGGCGTCAGGGTACGGCTGCTGCTTGATGACACCACGAGCGACGGTAGCGACTACCAGATCGCCACTCTGGCGGCACACCCGCACATCCTGATCCGCGTCTTCAACCCCTTGCATATCGGCCGCAGCACCGTGATTACCCGTTCGCTCGGGCGGTTGCTCAACCTATCCCAACAACACCGCCGCATGCACAACAAGCTGATGCTGGCCGACAGCAGCCTGGCCATCGTCGGCGGGCGCAATCTGGGCGATGAATACTTCGATGCCGATCAGAGTTTCAACTTCACTGACATCGATCTACTCGCCGCCGGCCCGGTTGCCGAGCAATTGGCGGTCAGCTTCGACCAGTACTGGAACCACACGCTGAGCGTGCCGATCCAGCAGTTCTTGCGTCATCCGCCCAACAAGGACGAGCTTGAACTGGCGCGCCGCGATATCACCCGCTACCTCCAAGCCGAACGACAAAAGGACGAGCGCCGCTATCAGCATTTGATGGGCGGGCTGCAGGAGCCATCTCCGCGCGACTGGCTGACCGATCTGATATGGGCGCCTGGCGAAGCGCTTTGGGATCACCCCGACAAGATCGAAGCACCCGGCATTCCAGATGAAAGTCTGCTGCTGACCACTCAGCTGCAGCCGAGCATGGACGGCGTGCGACGATCCCTGACGCTGATCTCCGCTTATTTCGTGCCGACTGAACAAGGTGCTGCATACCTCGCCGGACACGCCAGAAACGGCGTTGCGGTACAGGTCTTGACCAATTCTCTGGAGGCCACCGACGTGCCGGCCGTGCATGGCGGCTATGCGCCCTATCGGGCCGATCTGCTAAAAGCGGGAGTGAGATTGTTCGAGTTGCGCCGACAACCGGACCAGGAGACCCGCTTCAGTATCAGTGGCGATTCCGAATCCAGCCTGCACAGCAAGGCAGCGGTGTTCGACCAGGAGCGGGTCTTTCTCGGCTCGCTGAACTTCGACCCTCGCTCAGTTCTGTGGAACACCGAAGTCGGCATCCTTATTGACAGTCCAGAATTGGCTCGCGAGGTGCACAAGCTTTCGCAGGAGGGCACTTCGCCTGCCGTCAGCTATGAAGTGCGACTGATCGAGCGCAACGGCGTGCGGCGGTTGATCTGGATCGCCGAGGATGACGGGCAGCGAAAGGTATTGCTGCAAGAACCGGGCGGTGCTTGGCGACGGTTCAATGCCTGGTTCAGCCGGGTGATTGGCCTCGAGCGGATGCTCTGAGCGACTACAACTGGCGCAAGTGGTTTCGTGTCACTTCAGCCAATCTTGCCGCGCAAACGGCCGCCGATCCAAAAATAGCTCTTTTGTGTGATACCAGAGCGCCACCCCTTGGCTAGGCTACCGAGCTGATGCCGTGCTGGTCCCGACCGCCTGGCACTTTGCTTCTATAAAAATAAAAAGGAGCGCGACATGAATCATCGCAAATGGCTATGGATGGTGGTTTTGCTGGCGTGCTGGTTCCCAGCTCTGCTCAATCCTGCCCATGCTCAAACCTACACTGCGCTGGAAAGCATGCAGATCCACGCCAACCGAGCGACCAGCAGCCTGTTGCTCTATCGAGGCGAAGGTTTCCAGAAGGCGCACCTGGCCCGAATGGAAAGCGACCTCAAAGCGCTAGCAGACAGGGTCGACAGCTTTCCCGGCGCCGGCAACGATCTGAACCAATTGCATCAAGTCTTACAGACAACGCTTCGCGAAGGCGCAAGCTTCGGCCGCAAGGAAGACGACATGCCTTGGGGTTGGCCGCTGCAGATGAGCAAGGCGCTGCGCGATTTCCTAACGGCTGTGCGCAGCCAGCAAGGCGCCAACGTTCGCGCCGAGCTGCCAGCCAAGGTGGAATACCTCACCGTGCAGTACCTCAGCCGCGCCTATGTAGGCTCATTCGAAACCGCCCGCGAACAACCGGATACCTACCTCGGCCAGGACGAGCGCCGCCTCGTACCGTCGATCGACGAGCAACTGGCTGCGCTGGATGGCAAATCGAACGTGGCCATTGCCAAGCTCAAAACACGTTGGGAGTTCCTCAAGGTGGCGCTCGAAGACATGAACAGCGGCAACAACAGCTTTAACACTGCGTCAGGCCGCGCGTTCGCCCCGATCATGGTTGATCGCCACGCGCGCAGCCTCAGCGATCAATGGATGGCGCTCGCCCCTGACTGAGCGCCCTCCTGTCAGGCATCGGCCGGCTGCTGGCGCAGTTGAACCGGGCCAACACGCGCTTCGATCGCGTGGCGCAGGGGTTCGCGCAGACCGAAGATGAAGCCCAGCTCAGCAGCAACGAACAGTGGCCCGATGATCAGCCCGGTCAGATCGTCGACGAACGCAGGCTTGCGTCCTTCGAAGTAGTGGCCGATGAACTGGATAATCCAGCCGACTACAAATAAACCGCCACCGGCGCTCAGCCACAGCGCCGTCGATTGCTGCGCAAGCGCTGCACCGCCCCAGACGCAGAGCAACAGCACCGCCCCCATGAGCACGCCGAAGCGCAGATCCAACCGAAGATAAAACAGCGTCGAGATCAAGGCGACCAGCGCAACCGGGCTCAGCCATAGCCCGAACGCCTCCACACCTGGACGCGACAACAGCACGGCGACAGCCAGCACGATCATCGGAATGCCGATGAAATGGCTGAGCAGATTGCGCGGGTCTCGGTGATAGGCCGCGTATTGGGCGAGGTGATCGGTGAGTGTTTTCATGGGGACGAGCTCCGAATAGCCTGACTGGCAAGCTTAGCCAGCTCGGCAAGGTGCCGCGCGGTGTCGAGTGGTGGTTGAGCGCCAAAGGTCATGGCGCTTGCGCCAATCGGCGGCTCAGCTAGGGCTCCGGACGATAGCCCAATCGCAGGCCACCCCAGTGACGGCTGTTCACCATGATCGGCACCGACAGGTCATGCATCAGCTCTCCGGTATCGCGGCTATAGGTCTGCAACAACACCTTGCGCTCGTGGCTGCCACAGCGCGCGCCGGTGCGGTCATTGAACAAGCGCTTGCTGCGGCTCTTGACCTTATCAATCTCCGGATCGCCGACCGGGGGCTGGCTGAAGGCGCGGTTGTGGGTCGGCACGTATCCGTCCGGCGTGGTCGCGATGGCGTAGATCAACGCCTCGTTGCGCGCGAGCAACGGCTCCTGGATGGCAGGCAGTACTTCGTCGGCATAACGATCGAAACGGGTGTTGTAGCGGATAGGATTGGTGCCCGGCTGCGCCCGGTAATTGCGATCAAACAGATCGTCGACACCCAGGCGCCCGGCTTTCAGATCCGCCTCGAAACGCGCCCCGATGGCAGCTGCCGCTTCGCGCGCGAGATCGTAAACATCTTGGTGGTAGGCATCGAGTTGCACCTCGGCGAGCTGTTCGCTGACGGTTTCCGCCTGCTCTACCAGCTTCTCTGCCGCCTTCTCCAGCTGGCGGGTCTGGGTCTCGCTCTCCAGAGCGTCTCCACGCAACTGCTCTACCGCGACGAACAACTGCGCGAGTCGCTCATGATTGCTTGCCGTGCCGGCAGCGATTTCCGCCACCTGGGTTTCGACATTGCCAGCCAACTCGGCAATTCCAGTGAGCTGAACGCCTGTCCCTGCGATCTGTGCGGCGGCTTCGTCCAGTTCGCTGGCCTGCTTCTGGATATGGCTGACCACCGCGCCACTTTGCTCGCGGATATCGCTAACCATCCGACCCACCTCTTCGGTAGCACTGCTGGTGCGACCGGCCAGGTTTCGCACCTCATCAGCCACCACGGCAAAGCCACGCCCGGCCTCACCGGCGCGTGCCGCCTCGATCGCCGCGTTGAGTGCAAGCAGGTTGGTCTGGCTGGCAATCGACTGAATCACATCGGTGATCTGGCGGATTTCTTCGGTGCGCGCCGAGAGTCCGTCGAGCAGTTCGCGGCTGGCCTTGGTCTGTGCGCTGAGCTGCTGCATGCGTTCGATGGCGTGTTGGAGTTCGACACGCCCACTATCGCTGCTACGCCGCACGGCTTCGGCCGCTTCCAACGCCTGCCGTGCTCGGGCAGCGCTGTCCTGTTCGGTCGCCGTCATCGCCTCGGCGCCATTGGCGATCTCGCTGACCGCAACCAGCTGTGATTGCAACCGTGCCGCCAGTTGCTCAGCGCTGAACGACACTTGAGCTGCCGACAGGGCGTTATGACAGGTATGCCGGGAGAGGCTCTTGCTCAGGGCAGCGGAACTCAGCTCGCCGGCGTCCTCTGCAACCGGGGTGCCCGTCTCCCTGCGCCAAGGGCCGAACCAAGGCCATAGGGCAAGCAACAGGATCGAGATCGCGGTCAGATAGAACGGCAACTCCATCCAGCCATGAAACGACAGCAGCCCCAGCAGGGCCGCTGCGTGCAACAGACAGGCCTTGGGGTGAAGGCGGAAGGTAGGGCGCATCGTTGGCCTCTTGTTTTCGTCCGGTAAAAAGGCGTTGTACCACCTCTGCCAACAAAGAACATTGTCCCTTGGTGGCACATGGCCTTGCCGGACTGGAAACGATTACACACCCGTCGCCGCCCGGCATGGCCGAGTTACCGGGTTAGCGGCTGGACGCGGCCAACCTTAAGCGGCCGTCAAGCCTGACCGTACGTCAGGCCACCGCTTTTTAGCGAGACTGATCCGGAGCCGTCAGCGGCAGACCGAGCTGTACCCGGCGGCGTAGCCAAGGGCTCGGACGATAGCGCGGTTCGTGACCATAGCAGCGCTGCATGCCCTCCAGGATAGTCAGGATTCGAGCCGGGTTGTAATGCGCGGCGAAGCCCAGCGGCCCCTTTGGATAGCCAAGGGCCACCGTGACCGCGCGGTCGAGCGTTTCTGGGGAAGCGATGCCCTTCTGGGCGATCTCACAGCCAAGGTTGACGATGCTGGCCACGATGCGTTGGCTGACGAACCCCGGAGAGTCGTTGATCACCTCGACCGGCACGCCGTCGGCGCCCAACGCCTGGCGTGCCTGAGCCTCCAATGCTGGGTCGAGCGCTGGTTGACGCATCAGCACGCGGCGTTTTTCAAGGTCACTGAAGAGGTCGAGCGCCATGGTGCGCACGCCGGGCAGCCCCAGGCGCTCGATACAGCTACTCGCATCTTCTCCTAGCGGCGTGATCAGACAGATTGCTTGGTCCGAAGGCTCGGCACCCTCCTCGAGAATCGCGCCGGCCTGCTGCAATACCGACCTGATGGAGCTGCGCAGGTCGGGCTCGATACTGTCGAGCCAAAACGGTCGATCAATGCTTACCGGCTCGAAGCGGGGCTCAGGCGTGCGGATCTGCTGGCCGTCTTCGTAGCGATAGAAACCCTGGCCGGTTTTGCGACCGAGCAAACCGGCCGCCACCCGCTGCGCGGCGAGGTAAGACGGTGTGTAGCGCGGATCGTAGTAGAACTGGTCATGCACCGACTCCATCACCGCGTGGGAAATATCCAACCCGGTCAGGTCGAACAATTCGAACGGGCCCATTCGAAACCCGGGCCCGTCCCGCAAAATACGGTCGATCTGTTCCGGCGTGGCGATGCCCTCGCTAAGGATGCGCTGCGCCTCGGTGCCATAGGCACGACCGGCGTGATTGACCAGAAACCCGGGAGTATCCGGCGTAATCGCAGGGAAGTGCCCCGCGTGCTCGGCCAGTTGCACCAAGCGCTCAATGACCATCGGGTCGGTGCGCTCGCCGCGCACCACTTCGACAAGTTTCATCAGCGTCACTGGATTGAAGAAGTGATACCCAGCCACCCGCTCGGGGCGCGCGCAGGCACTGGCAATGCGGGTCACGGACAATGAGGAGGTGTTGGTCGCCAGGACGGCGTCGCCCGCAACCAGACCTTCAAGCTCGACAAACAGGCTCTGCTTGGCTTCCAGGTTTTCGACGATGGCTTCGATCAGCAGATCGCAGCCGGACAGCTCGGCCAGCTGATGGGCTGGCTGCATGCGCTCCAGAATCGCCGGCAGCTCATCGGCGCCCAAACGTCCCTTGGCCACGCTGCGCTCAAGCAGTTCACGGTTGAACTGCAGGGCTTGATCGATGGTTTCGGGCCGAGCGTCATACAACCAGACCTGCTGACCAGCGCTGGCAAATAGCTGTGCGATGCCGCGCCCCATGGCGCCGGCGCCGATAATGCCGATACGGGAAAACATGGGAACCTCCTCAGTGGATGGCGTTGCGATTCTGAAATATGATCGACCGATATTCCGCAGTGCGAAACCATGTTCCATCTATTTGAACCTGAGCCTAAAGACTGCCAGACTCCATAGCAAGCCATCCGTGATCGAGCGCCATGTCCGCTTCCGACTATTCGTCCGCCCAACTCCAGCAGGTCCACGCCTCCGTTACCGGTTTCTTCCAAGACATCGGCTGCGACCTGCTCGCCTACGGTCCGGAGCACGCCACGCTCGCCCTGACTCTGCTGCCGCGCCATTTGAACAATGCTAGCAACATGCACGGTGGCGTCATGGCGACCTTGATGGATGTTGCGATGGGCCTATGCGGCACTTGGGAAGCCGACCCGGCGGACCGGCGTGTCGCGATAACGCTGTCGATGAACATCAACTTCAGCGCAGCTGCTGTGGCGGGCAGTCGCATCAGGGCGCAGGCTCGATGCCGCTCTGCTGGCCACAAGGTGTTTATGGCCAGCTGCGACTTGCTGGATGAGCAGGATCAATTAATCGCGTTCGGCGAGGGTGTGTTCAAGCGCGGCTCGCTTCGACGGGAGCTCCCGGCCTAGATGACCGCCCTGCTGCCACTGGCTCTGTTCTTTGAGCTGCTGGCTCTAATCACCCGAATTCAGCCGATGAGTGTTATCAGCGGCGCCCTGCTGAGCCTGTTCTTCATCTGGCATTGGCGCTCGCTGATGCCCTATCCACGTCGGCTCGGGGTCGTCACCGCTGCACTGCTCGGCTACTGGCTGTTGTCTGGCGAAGCAAACTGGCAGCAGGGCGCGCGAATGTTGTCGTCAGCCGCCTATTACGCAGCCTTTATTGGCGCGCTGGGTCTGATGCACTGCCTGGTCAAGCGTCTGCAGCAACTCAGCGAGTTGCATCGCCTCCTGCTGGCCGGCCCTCGCACATGGCTCTACCCGGGCTATCTGCTGAGCACATTCGCGATCAGCTCGGTGCTCAGTTTCGGCATGCTCAACCTGATATGTGGCTCGCTGGAAAATCATCTTGCACGCCGTCCATACAGCGATCGTCAGCGCCGCGAAGGCCGCCGCGGCGTGATGGTTACCGCTCTGCGAGGGTTCGCCCTGGTGCCTTTGCTGGCGCCGACGAGCGTTGCGGTGGCGATCCTCACCCGCGAGCTCGGCATTAGCTGGAGCACGTTACTACCCTTCGGCCTGCTAGGCGGGCTGATCCTGCTGTTGTTCGGCTGGCCGGTGGAGAACCGTCGCTTGCAGCAGTTGGCGGACTATCCGGTCGTCGATGCCGGCTCGGACACCCAGCAAGCCGGTGGCCGCCTGAATGGCCTGTTGTTGGGCAGCCTGATCGGCATCGCGCTGATCGCCCTGCTGGCCGCCCTTACCTGGCTCTCCGCCACCCAGGCCGCGATGCTGACGGTGCCGACCGCCGTGATCGTGATCCTGCTCTGGCAGCGGACCGCGCCGCGCCAGGTGTTCAGTGAGGTCAGTGAAACATTGATCGGCATGCGCAACGAGACATTCATCTTTGCCAGCTCGGCATTACTGGCCGGGTTGGTTGCAGCCGTCTTGCCGGTGCATCACCTGGCGGATCAGCTCGGAAGCACGCCGATGGCACTGTTCGGGCTGGGTGCGGTCGGTGCGCTGGCGGTCATGGCATTGGCGTTACTTGGCGTCGCGCCGCTGATCTCATTGAATCTCTGCGCCGCGCTACTGGCGCAACTGGCGAGCCAGGGCCTGGCGGTGACGCAACCGGCTGTGGCGCTGTTGTTCGGGTTTTCACTGGCCATGCTCCTCTCGCCCTACGGCCCCTCAGCCGTACTGTTGGCCCGCCACGCCCAGCTGTCACCCTGGCGCATCGCTGTCGGCTGGAATGGGCGTTTCGTCCTCAGCGTATTGATCCCACTGCTGCTGATACCCCTGCTGGCATGAGGACCCTCGGCTCACATCCAGCCGTATTCGGCCATCGACAATGGTTCGCCATCTCCGACAATGAAATGATCGAGCACTCGCACATCGATCAATGCCAGGGCATCGCTGAGCTTGCGGGTCAGCTGACGGTCAGCCTGACTCGGCTCGGCGACACCGGATGGGTGATTGTGGGTCAGGATGACGGCTGCGGCATTCTGCGCCAGCGCGCGCTTGACCACCTGGCGGGGGTAGACGCTGGCTCCGTCGATGGTGCCGTGGAACAGCACCTCGAAGGCCAACACCCGGTGTTTGGAATCAAGGAAAAGACAGGCAAAGAGCTCGTGCGGCTCGTGCCGCAGACGCGCCTTGAGATAGTCACGCACTGCCTGCGGGCTTTCCAGCGCTGAGTCACGACGGATGCGCTCAGCCAGATGCCGTCTTGCCATTTCCAATACGGCTTGCAGTTGGGCGAACTTGGCCGGCCCGAGCCCCAGGTGTGCGCTGAACTGTTCGCGGTCGCTTTCCAGCAGCGCACGCAGGCTGCCGAACTCATTGAGCAGGTACCGCGCCAGATCCACCGCGCTTTTCCCGGCCACGCCGGTGCGCAAAAAAATCGCCAGCAGCTCCGCATCGGACAGGGCCGATGCGCCTTGCTCCAACAGCTTTTCCCGCGGCCGTTCCGCCGCCGGCCAGTCACGAATGCTCATGCCACCTCCATGTCGAGCGTGCCCCTCGTCCTGTGAGGGCGCTGTGCTATCTTAGCGGCCTTTTATCCACGGCAACCGGTCCTCATCGGAACCAGTTCTCACCCCGTAACAAGGCAGGCCTATGCAGCGGCTTTATCGTAAACGCATCGTCCTGGGCGTCGGCGGCGGCATCGCCGCTTACAAGAGCGCGGAGCTGGTGCGCCGGCTACGCGACCAGGGCGCCGAAGTGCGCGTCGTGATGACCAGCGGCGGCCGTGAATTCATCACGCCGCTAACCCTCCAGGCCCTGTCTGGCCATCCGGTTCACCTCGACCTGCTGGACCCTGCGGCAGAAGCCGCGATGGGCCATATCGAGCTGGCCCGGTGGGCCGACTTGGTACTGGTAGCGCCAGCTACGGCTGATTTGATGGCACGCCTGGCCCAGGGCGTTGCCAACGACCTGTTGACCACGCTCGTACTGGCGACCAACGCACCGGTTGCACTGGCCCCAGCCATGAATCAGGCCATGTGGGCAGATCCCGCCACCCAAGCCAACCGCGCGCTACTTGAGCAACGAGGGATCCGCCTGTTCGGCCCGGCTTCTGGTAGCCAGGCCTGTGGCGATGTGGGTCTTGGCCGTATGCTTGAAGCGGATGACCTGGCTCAGGCCGCTGCTGACTGTTTCGAACGCAGCCTGTTAACCGGAAAGCACCTGTTGATCACCGCAGGTCCGACCCAGGAAAACATTGATCCGGTGCGGTACATCACCAATCACAGTTCCGGGAAGATGGGATTTGCCCTTGCCGAAGCCGCCGCCGAGGCCGGTGCGCGCGTGACCCTGGTCGCCGGGCCGGTGTTCCTGCCTACGCCCGACCGCGTTCAGCGCATCGACGTGGTCAGCGCCCGCGACATGCTCGCTGCGTGTGAAGCAGCGATGCCTTGCGACCTGTTCATTGCCGCTGCAGCCGTTGCCGACTACCGCCCGGAAGTCGTTGCGCCGCATAAACTGAAGAAAGACCCCGCCAAGGGCGACGGCCTGCTGCTGCAGATGGTTCGCAACCCCGACATCCTCGCAACGCTAGCCGGACGGCCGGACCGGCCGTTTAGCGTCGGCTTCGCCGCCGAGACCGAAAACCTGCTGGAGTACGCCACGCGCAAGCTGCGGGACAAAAATCTCGACCTGATCGTGGCCAATGACGTCGCCAACCCGAGCATTGGCTTCAACAGCGAAGAAAACGCCGTCACGGTGATCGACCGCCAGCAGTACGAAACCCGTTTCAGCCAGGCCAGCAAAGGGCACATTGCTCGTCAGCTGATTGCCTTCATCGCCGACCGTTACCACCAGGCCTGACCATGCACAAACTTCAAGCAAAAATTCTCGACCCCCGTCTTGGCACGGATTTCCCGCTGCCCGCGTATGCCACCAGCGGCTCCGCCGGGCTCGACCTGCGCGCCATGCTGCAAGCCGATACGACGCTGGAACCGGGGCAGACACTGTTGATCCCAACCGGCCTGTCCATCCATATCGCCGACCCTAACCTGGCGGCGCTAGTCCTGCCGCGCTCTGGCTTGGGGCACAAGCACGGCATCGTGCTGGGCAACCTGGTCGGGCTGATCGACTCGGATTATCAAGGCGAGTTGATGGTGTCCTGCTGGAACCGCGGCCAGACCAGCTTCAACATCGCCATAGGGGAGCGCATCGCCCAGCTGATGCTGGTGCCGGTGATCCAAGCGCAATTCGAACTGGTGAACGAGTTCGATGGCAGTGAGCGTGGCGCCGGCGGCTTCGGCCACTCTGGCAGTCACTGAGATAGTTCTCGCCTTTTTCAGGACGAACCGAGGAGCTCCATGAAACTCTTCAAGCGCACCGCCAAGGACGACGGAGTTCTCAACCCCGCCGATACCGCCCCCTCCCGCCCGCGCCGTAGCGTCGGCCTGAAGACGCTCACACCCGGACTAATCCCGGGGCTGCTGGGGCTCGTGGTCGCTGGCGCGTTGCTTTGGACCGCCCATCAGAGCAGTCAACAGCAGCAAGCCCGCGAACTCGCCAACGCGTGGGGTCAGAGCCAAGCTTCGGCGATCAATCAGGCGCTCCGCCAACTGGCCGAAGACACGCGCGCTGCCGCCAGCGATCCGCAACTGCTCGAAGCACTGCGTAGCGAGCAGCCGCATCAGATACGTGCCGTCGAACGTGAGCTCGGCTACCGGGACGGCGTCATAGATGCGCATCTCAGTCTGCGCGGCCAAGCGCGAACGGATGCCAGCCGGCCTGGACCGCTGAATTTTTCCGCACTGGATATGCTGCAGCGCGCCGAGAACGGGCAAACGCCTGCAACCGAAGCGTTCAAGGTCGGCAACCGCTGGTTGCTCTACAGCGCGGCGCCGTTGCGTCTGGCTCCCGAGCAGCCGATTCAGGGCACCCTCCTGTTGGTAACCAGCCTGGAGCGCTTCCTGGCCACCCTGCCGCAGTTGCCGACCGAAGCCGGGCAATTGCGGCTGGCGCAACAATTCAACGGAGCTCCGACACAGCTTTTGGTTCAGCGTGGCGGGGCTGGCCTGGATCAGGCGTCAATAGAGCTGCCAAGCAACAACCCGAACTGGAAGATCAGTTTCTTGCCTGCATCGGAGCTTGGCACTGCGGGCCATTCGCCTATACCGATACTGGGGGCGGCCCTGGCGGCCCTCTGCGGGCTGCTGCTCGGCCTGCAGGCAGTCCTTAGCGCACAGCAAAGGAGGCTCCGTGAAGATGTCTTGCATCTGGGCCAGATGGTTCAGGAACTCTCCAACGGCAAGACCATCAAAACACCGACCTTGAGCCTGCCGGCGCTCGACGCACTGGCCAAGAGTCTGGTCCGACTGCCGCTCCGCACCGCCGGGATGTCATCGACCAAAACCCCGACTGCAGAGCAGCCCGCGGTTCGGCAAGCCCCATCTACCGAATATGTCGACCCTCTTTTCCAGGACACCGACATTCTCGACATCGACATTCTCGACGAGGACCAAGATTGGCTTGGCCTCGATACCAAGGAGCGAGAAAACGCAATGAGCGCCCCTAAAGCCCCGCAACTGCCCGCGAGCATCTTTCGCGCCTATGACATCCGCGGCGTTGTCGGCGACAGCCTGACCACCGAAACCGCTTATTGGATAGGCCGGGCAGTAGGCTCCGAAAGTCTGGCCCAAGGTGAGCCGAACGTGTCGGTCGGCCGCGATGGCCGACTGTCCGGACCTGAGTTGGTCCAGCATCTGATCCAAGGATTGGTGGACAGCGGTTGCAGCGTCAGCGACGTCGGCATGGTGCCGACCCCGGTGCTCTACTATGCCGCCAACGTCCTGGCAGGCAAATCCGGCGTGATGCTCACCGGTAGCCACAACCCGCCGGACTACAACGGCTTCAAGATCGTGATCGCGGGCGACACCCTCGCCAACGAGCAGATCCAAGCGCTACGCCAGCGCATCGAAACCGGCAATCTCAGCGAAGGCGTTGGCCAAGCGGAGCAGGTCGACGTGCTGGAGAGTTACTTCAAGCGCATCCGTGACGACATCGCCGTGGCCAAGCCGATGAAGGTGGTGGTGGACTGCGGCAACGGCGTCGCTGGCGTGATCGCGCCGCAACTGATCGAAGCACTGGGCTGCAAGGTCATACCATTGTTCTGCGACGTTGATGGCAACTTCCCCAACCATCACCCCGATCCGGGCAAGCTGGAAAATCTCGAGGACCTGATCGCCAAGGTCAAATCCGAAAATGCCGACCTGGGCCTGGCGTTCGACGGCGACGGCGACCGTGTCGGCGTGGTTACCAATGCGGGAACTGTGGTCTATCCAGACCGTCTGCTCATGCTGTTCGCGAAGGACGTAGTCTCGCGCAACCCAGGCGCCGACATCATTTTCGACGTCAAATGTACCCGACGCCTGACACCGTTGATCAGTGGCTACGGCGGCCGGCCGGTGATGTGGAAGACCGGTCATTCGCTGATCAAGAAAAAAATGAAAGAGACCGGTGCGCTGCTCGCAGGCGAGATGAGTGGTCACATCTTTTTCAAGGAGCGCTGGTACGGCTTCGATGACGGCATCTACAGCGCCGTGCGGCTGCTGGAGATCCTCAGCCAGGACAAGCGCAACGTGGAACAGGTCTTCTCGGCTTTCCCCAATGACATCTCGACGCCCGAAATCAATATTCAGGTCACCGAGGAAAGCAAGTTCACCATCATCGAGTCGCTGCATCGCGACGCCCATTGGGGCGACGCCAACATCACCACGCTTGATGGTGTGCGGGTCGATTACCCGAAAGGCTGGGGCCTGGTACGCGCGTCGAATACCACACCGGTGCTGGTGCTGCGTTTCGAAGCCGAAACCGAGGAAGAGCTCAAGCGCATACAGGAAGTCTTCCGCGCGCAGCTTTATACTGTCGCGCCTGACCTCACCCTGCCGTTCTGACTTGCGGAGCCTTGCATGACCCTCAGCCGTGAAGCCGCCACACAATTCGCCCAGGTTCTGTCCGAGGCACTGCCCTATATCCGCCGGTTCGTCGGTAAGACGCTGGTCATCAAATACGGCGGTAATGCGATGGAAAGCGAGGAGCTGAAAACCGGCTTCGCTCGCGACATCGTGCTGATGAAGGCAGTGGGTATCAATCCGGTGGTGGTTCACGGTGGCGGCCCGCAGATTGGCGACCTGCTCAAGCGCCTGAACATCGAAAGCCATTTCATCGATGGCATGCGGGTCACCGACAGCCAGACGATGGACGTGGTGGAAATGGTCCTTGGCGGCCAGGTCAACAAAAGCATTGTGAGCCTGATCAACCAGCACGGCGGCGCGGCCATTGGCCTGACCGGCAAAGATGCCAATCTGATCCGTGCGAAAAAGCTCAAAGCCACACGCCAAACGCCAGAGATGACATCTCCCGAAATCATCGATATCGGCCAGGTTGGCGAGGTCACCGGCGTCAACACCGAGCTGCTGGAAATGCTCGTTCGCGGCAACTTCATCCCGGTCATTGCGCCAATCGGCGTAGGCCCGGACGGCGAGTCCTACAACATCAACGCCGACCTGGTCGCTGGCAAGGTCGCCGAGGCGCTGAAGTCGGAAAAGTTGATGCTGCTGACCAATATCGCCGGCCTTATGGACAAGCAAGGCCAGGTGCTGACCGGGCTGACCACCTCACAGGTCGACGAACTGATCGCCGATGGCACCATCTATGGCGGCATGCTGCCGAAGATTCGCTGCGCCCTCGAAGCCGTCCAGGGCGGCGTGCACAGCGCGCATATCATTGACGGCCGTGTACCGAATGCCGTGTTGCTGGAAATCTTTACCGACATCGGCGTCGGCACGCTGATCACCAATCGCAAAACGTCCGCTTCTCACTGATACGGTCATGAAAAAGCCCGGCCTCTTTAATGAGAGCCGGGCTTTTTTTCGCCTTGTTCAAAGCGCTATTCGGACTGACCAAGCAACTCGGCCACTCGCTCACGCTCTCGGCCATAGCTGACTTCTGCCTGTTTACGGGTCTGCCTGTAACGCTCAACGTCCCGTTTCAGGCTGGCCTGCTCTTTTGCCAAATTGTCGATCTGTACCAGCAGCTGCTCGGGCACCTTCCGTCCGGCGCGCTCATGGTTTGCCGCCTGACTCTGAAGATTCGCCTGCTGTGTCCGCAACGATTGCAGGTTGCCGCGAGTGATACCGATAATGCTGTCGAGCTCAGATAGCCTGCGCGCCTTTGCGCGCTCGACATCAGCAACACTGGCATACAGCCGCAGCAGTTGGGCATCAGTCTCAGCTCGGGCTTTGGCTTCCAGCAGAAGTTGGCGCTCTTGAGCAGTTGGCGCAGGCGGCACTACTTGCGTCACACGGCCTTGGTCGTTGAGCACTTCATAACCGCGGCCAATGAACTGCGGTGGCACACCGTGCCGGTCGAGGACCACAACACCCTTGTCATCGACATACCGATACAGCTCAGCTTGCGCTACCGTCGCGCCCAGTAAACCCAACAGCAACAGCGCGCTGCTCCCTATTCGCATACTTCAGCCTCTTCCGTATTCGGTGCTTGCGGCACTGCCCGTCGAAATGCCTGATTGTTCTTGTCCGAAGGGTCTCAGCTTATACAAACCCCATCACAGTTGTGCAGCAATAAGTACACCAACTGCGAGAATGAACCGCTTGATCATGACTGATTCAAGCGACAAGACGCGGCTCGCAAGGGTTTAGATTGGTAGCGCCCGAGCGAAACAACCCGGATAGCGGAGTTCAGAAGAACCGGAGCGCTGCCGGTAGTAGCACGCCACCGACGGCCCTCCTAACGCTGAAACCGTCACAATTCGTCAGTTGCTGACAAAAAGCACAGCCGTTGCCGCAGCCATAGTCAGCGGTAAATTATCGCGAGACCTGCACCCGCCGATGAGTCGCCAGACGAGCCGGTCTTAGATGCCATATTGATCCCGGTAGGCCTCGACAGCGGGCAAGTGGCGCTTGAGCTGCTCATCCTGGCCAAGGAACTCCAATACCTGAGCCAGTGAAACGATGCTCACCACGGGCATGCCGTAGTCCTGTTCCACTTCTTGAATGGCGGACAGCTGACCATGCCCCCGCTCCTGCCTATTCAGCGCAATCAGCACACCGGCAGCTTGCGCGCCCTGTGCCCGGATGATCTGCATGACTTCGCGAATCGCGGTGCCGGCGGTGATCACGTCATCGACAATCAGCACGCGACCGCTGAGCGGCGCACCGACCAACGTACCGCCTTCGCCATGGTCCTTCGCTTCCTTGCGGTTGAAGCACCAGGGCAGGTCACGCTGATGGTGTTCGGCCAGCGAGATCGCCGTCGCAGCAGCGAGAGGAATACCCTTGTAGGCGGGGCCGAAAATCACGTCGAAATCGATACCACTCTCGGCGACTGCGGCCGCGTAGAAACGCCCCAACTGAGCCAGCGCCGATCCGCTGTTGAACAACCCGGCATTGAAGAAGTAGGGGCTGGTGCGCCCAGACTTCAGAGTGAACTCACCGAAGCGCAAAACCCCGCGCTCGATGGCGAAGCGAATGAACTCGCGCTGGTACGCCTGCATGAAGGATATTCCCGGAAGACACTGACTTAGCTAATTGCGAAGAGCTTGGGTTATCATACACGCACGTGTTTTTAGGGGCCATTTATGCGGATCATCAGCGTCAACGTGAATGGCATTCAAGCGGCGGCGCAGCGGGGTTTGCTCAGCTGGTTGCAAGCGCAGAATGCCGATGTCATCTGCCTGCAGGATACCCGCGCCTCCGTAGTAGAACTCGACGATCCGGCCTACCAGCTCGACGGCTATTTCCTCTATACCGTTGATGCCGAACTTCCCGAACAAGGCGGTGTTGCGCTGTACTCCAGGCTGCAGCCAAAGGCTGTCATCATGGGTCTTGGGTTCGAAACCGCCGACCGCTACGGCCGTTATCTGCAAGCGGATTTCGACAAGGTCAGCATCGCCACGCTGCTGCTGCCAACCGGTCGCGGCGGGGACGAAGACCTGAACCAGAAATTCAAGTTCATGGACGATTTCGCTCATTATCTTGATAAGCAGCGCCGCAAGCGTCGCGAATACATCTACTGCGGCTCGCTATATGTGGCCCACCAAAAACTGGACGTCAAGAACTGGCGCGATTGCCAGCAGACGACCGGCTTTCTGGCCCCGGAGCGCGCCTGGCTCGATGAGATCTTCGGCAACATGGGCTATATCGATGCCCTACGCGAAGTCACTCGTGAGGGCGATCTGTACAGCTGGTGGCCCGACACCGAACAGGCCCAGATGCTGAACCTGGGCTGGCGATTCGACTATCAGATCCTCACGTCCGGCATGCGCCGCTTTGTCCGCAACGCTCGCCTGCCGCGCCAGCCACGCTTCTCCCAACATGCCCCACTGGTCGTGGATTACGACTGGACGCTGAGCCTCTGAGCTATCCGCTAGAACAGCCCTAAGCGGGCATGTTCTTGCCGTGCCGACCTGAGCCAGACGCTACTTAACAATGCGCCAGCAAAACGGATAGCGATAAGGTTTTCCCTCGTTGGCACGGATGCCGGCGATCACCACCAGCACCAATGCCACCACGCTGATAAGCGCCATTAAGGGAAAGCCGATCAGAACCCAGGCAAGCACCCCGCAAATCATCAGCAGGATGCTAAAGGTAATCTGAAAGTTCAGCGCTTCCTTGCCCTGCTCGTCGACGAAGGGATCCATATCCTTTTTCAACTGCCAGACGATCAACGGGCCCAGTACATTCCCGATCATTGGCACCAGAAACCAGAAGAACGCCGAGTAATGACAGAACATGGCCCACTGCCGCGCTTGCGGAGAGGGCTGCGGAACCAATTCCTGATCAGACATGACGCTCTCCTCCGGATTAATCAGCCAGCGAAGCAACCTGCAGAGCGAATAGCTCCTGCATACCGGCCTGCGCCAACGCGAGCATGGCATTCAACTCATCTGGTTGGAACGGCGCACCTTCTGCGGTGCCTTGCACTTCAATGAAGCCGCCAGCACTGGTCATCACCACGTTCAGGTCGGTCTCGGCCGCCGAGTCTTCGAGATAATCGAGATCGAGGACTGGTTCGCCCTGGTACATACCTACCGACACAGCCGCGACCATTTGCTTGAGTGGATCGCCACCCTTCAATCCGCCGCGCTTCTTCAGCAATTTCAGCGCATCGACCAGCGCCACCATCGCCCCGGTGATCGACGCAGTGCGAGTACCGCCATCGGCCTGAATCACATCACAATCGATGTAAATGGTGTTTTCACCCAGCTTGCTCATGTCCAGCGAGGCACGCAACGAACGGCCAATCAGCCGCTGGATTTCCAGCGTACGCCCACCCTGCTTACCCCGACTGGCTTCACGCTGGTTACGCTCGCCGGTCGCTCGCGGCAGCATGCCGTACTCGGCGGTCAACCAGCCCTGCCCTTGTCCTTTGAGGAAGCGCGGCACGCCATTTTCGATACTGGCGGTGCAGATCACCTTGGTGTCGCCGAACTCCACCAAAACCGAGCCCTCGGCGTGCTTGGTGTAATTGCGAGTAATGCGGATCGATCGCAGCTGATCGGCCGCGCGGCCACTGGGACGCTTCATGAGGCTTATCCTGGTCTGAGTGAATTGACGGCCATTATAGAGGCCTGACCTACGCTAAGGGCCACCGTCGAGGCATTCCGATCAGTAGTCGGCCATGCCAATCGAGCACCTGCTACGCCAAGCGACTCAGCTACAAGAAGAGGACGCACCGGCGTCACTGGCTGCATTTTCCTTTACAATCCTCCGCCTTTCGTCATCGCACCGAGAGGTTTCCCCATGATTCACAGCATGACCGCTTTCGCCCGCGCCGAGCAGGCCGGCGAGCACGGCACCCTCAGCTGGGAGATCCGCTCGGTCAACCATCGCTACCTTGAACCGCACCTGCGCTTACCCGAGGCTTTCCGCGATCTCGAAGGCGCGGTCAGGGAGGCGCTGCGCAAGGGGCTGTCGCGCGGCAAGGTTGAGTGCACCCTGCGCTTCGCTGAAGAGACCGCTGGACGATCGATGCAAGTCGACCCGGAGCGGGCTCGCCAGCTAATCAGCGCGGCTGAAAAGGTTGCGGCATTGATCAAGCAGCCCGCCCCGCTCAACCCGCTGGAGATTCTCGCCTGGCCAGGCGTGCTGGTCGGCGACTCGACGGACCCGCAAGCACTCAATAACGCCGCACTGCAGTTGTTTCATCAGGCCTTGGAACAGATGAAGGCTGGCCGGCTACGCGAAGGCGAAGAGCTTGCTCACCTGATCAACGAACGCCTTGATGCCATCGGTACGGAAACCGCCACGCTTCGCAGCCAGGTGCCGCAGATGCTCGCAGCACAGCGCCAGAAACTCATCGACCGCTGCGCTGAGATGCGCGTCGAACTGGACGCTCAGCGCCTCGAGCAGGAGCTGGTAATGCTGGCGCAGAAGAGCGATGTCGCCGAAGAGCTCGACCGTCTTGGCACCCATGTCACCGAGGTGCGCCGGGTGTTGAAGTCCGGCGGAGCGGCCGGGCGGCGCCTGGACTTTCTCATGCAGGAACTCAACCGCGAGGCCAACACGCTCGGCTCCAAGGCGTTCGACACGCGCAGCACCCAGGCGGCGGTCAATCTCAAGGTGCTGATCGAGCAGATGCGCGAGCAGGTCCAGAACATCGAATAGCAACTAAGCTTGGCCTGACTTGCGGGCCAATCCGCCAGATCCCAAGACAGCAATCCGCTAAGAGAATTACATGGCAGCCTCCACCGGTACGCTCTACATCGTTTCCGCGCCTTCCGGGGCCGGCAAGACCAGCTTGGTCAAGGCCCTGCTCGATGCGCAACCGCAGGTTCGGGTTTCGGTTTCACACACGACCCGGCCGATGCGACCAGGCGAGGTGGATGGCGTGAACTACCACTTCGTCAGCCGTGAGGAGTTTCTGCAGCGCCTGGAGCATGACGAATTCCTCGAACACGCTGAGGTCTTTGGCAACCTGTACGGCACTTCGCAGCGCTGGCTTGAGCAGACCCTGAACGAAGGCTTCGATCTAATCCTCGAGATCGACTGGCAGGGCGCACAGCAGGTTCGCCGCTTGATGCCGCAGGCCAAGTCGATCTTCATTCTGCCGCCAACTCAGGAAGCCCTGCGCCAGCGCCTGACCAACCGCGGCCAGGACAGTGATGATGTGATCGAAACACGCATGCGTGAGGCGGTCAGCGAAATGACCCATTACGTCGAATACGATTATCTGGTGATCAACGACGACTTCGCCCACGCGTTGATTGACCTGCAGGCAATCTTCCGTGCCAACCAGCTGTTGCAGGCCGCTCAGCAACAGCGCTTCGAAGGGTTGCTCGGGCAATTGCTGGCCTGAAACAGCTGCGAAGCCGCACTCAATGGACGGGACGGCTGGCACCGAAACGCAGGAAAACTTCTCCGCGTCTGCTTAAGGTTGGTAGCCTGGAGCTGCTTTCCTGTTTTACCGCTTCCCTATTGGCTGGTGATTTTTTAGACTATCCCGTCCGCTCGCCCATTCGGGCACGCTTTACCGTTATTGATGAGGAACACCATGGCCCGCGTTACCGTTGAAGACTGCCTGGACAACGTAGATAACCGCTTCGAGCTGGTCATGCTCGCTACCAAGCGCTCGCGCCAACTGGCCACCGGTGGCAAAGAGCCGAAGGTAGCTTGGGAAAATGACAAGCCGACCGTCGTGGCCCTGCGTGAAATCGCCTCAGGCCTGGTGGATTACGATGTAATCGCTCAGGACGAAATTGTCGATGACGAGCCACTGTTCGTCCAGTACGAGGAAGAGCCCAACGAGGCCCTCTGATTAAATGCCAGGTCGAAGTCGAACCGCAGCCATAGCGCCCCATCGGCAAGGAGCAATCCCTTGCCAGCCATAGACGCTCTTGCTGATCGCCTGTCGACCTATCTCGACGCTGACCAAGTCAATCTGGTCCGTCGTGCCTATTTCTACGCCGAGCAGGCCCATGACGGCCAGCGTCGGCGCAGCGGTGAAGCCTACGTCACCCACCCCCTCGCGGTAGCCAACATCCTCGCTGATATGCACATGGACCATCAGAGCCTGATGGCCGCCATGCTGCATGACGTCATCGAGGACACCGGTATCGCCAAGGAAGCGCTCACCGCGCAATTTGGCGAAACTGTCGCCGAGTTGGTGGATGGGGTCAGCAAACTGACCCAGATGAAGTTCGAAACCAAGGCCGAAGCCCAGGCGGAAAACTTTCAGAAGATGGCCATGGCCATGGCGCGCGACATTCGCGTGATCCTGGTCAAGCTCGCCGACCGCCTGCACAACATGCGCACACTTGAAGTGCTGGCTGGTGAGAAACGCCGGCGCATCGCCAAGGAAACTCTGGAGATCTACGCCCCCATCGCTAATCGGCTGGGCATGCATGCCATGCGCATCGAGTTCGAGGATCTGGGCTTCAAAGCCATGCATCCGATGCGTTCGGAGCGTATCCGCGCTGCAGTTCGCCGCGCACGTGGCAACCGCAATGAAATCGTCGACAAGATTGAGCAGTCACTCGTCCACTGCCTGGAACGTGACGACCTGCAAGGTGAAGTAGTCGGACGAGAAAAACACCTCTATAGCATTTACAAAAAGATGCGCGGCAAGCGAAAGGCGTTCAACGAAATCATGGACGTCTACGCGTTCCGGATCGTCGTCGACAAAGTCGATACCTGCTATCGCGTACTCGGCGCGGTACACAGTCTCTACAAGCCCCTGCCCGGCCGCTTCAAGGATTACATCGCGATCCCCAAGGCCAACGGTTACCAGTCTTTGCATACGACTCTGTTCGGCATGCACGGGGTGCCCATCGAGATCCAGATCCGCACCCGCGAGATGGAAGAGATGGCTAACAACGGCATTGCGGCACACTGGCTGTACAAGTCCAACGGGGAAGAAACCGCGAAAGGCACCCACGCCCGCGCACGGCAGTGGGTCAAAGGCGTGCTGGAACTGCAGGAACGCGCCGGCAATTCCCTTGAGTTCATCGAAAGCGTGAAGATCGACCTGTTCCCGGACGAGGTCTATGTCTTCACGCCCAAGGGCAGCATCATGGAGCTGCCGAAGGGATCCACCGCGGTGGACTTCGCCTACGCCGTGCACACCGACGTCGGCAACACCTGCATTGCCTGCCGCGTCAATAGGCGCCTGGCGCCGCTCTCGCAGGCGCTGGAAAGCGGTTGTACCGTTGAGATCGTTACCGCTCCGGGCGCACGCCCCAACCCGGCCTGGCTGAACTTCGTGGTCACAGGAAAGGCGCGAACGCACATCCGCCATGCACTGAAGCTGCAGCGTCGCTCGGAGTCGATCAACCTCGGCGAGCGCCTGCTGAACAAGGTGCTCGCCGGTTTTGAAACAAGCCTGGACAAGGTTTCGCCAGAGCGTATCCAGGCGGTGCTCAACGAGTACCACATGGAGGTCATTGAAGACCTTCTCGAGGATATCGGGCTGGGCAATCGCATGGCCTACGTCATTGCCCGACGACTGCTGGCCAGCGAAGGCGAGCAGCCACAAAGCGCTGAAGGACCACTGGCGATTCGTGGCACCGAAGGCCTGGTGCTCAACTACGCCAAGTGTTGCACGCCGATTCCTGGCGATCCCATCGTCGGCCACCTGTCCGCGGGCAAGGGTATGGTGGTGCACCTCGACACGTGCCGGAACATCGCGGACGTGCGGCACAACCCGGATAAATGTATTCAGCTGTCCTGGTCCAAGGATGTCACTGGCGAGTTCAACGTCGAGCTACGCGTTGAGTTGGAGCACCAGCGCGGCCTGATCGCCCTGTTGGCCGGCAGCGTCAATGCGGCGGACGGCAACATCGAAAAGATTGGCATGGACGAGCGCGACGGCCGAATTAGCGTCGTTCAGCTGGTGGTCAGTGTGCATGACCGCGTACATCTGGCGCGTGTGATCAAGAAGCTTCGTGCGATCAAGGGCGTCATGCGCATCACGCGCATGAAAGCCTAGGTCCACACGGCAACGCACCGGGGCTTTTGCCCGCTCGCTGCAGCCCGTATCCTCTGGGGCCGCACTCTTCTATCGGAGCACCCCATGAGCAAGACCGTGATCCACAGCGACAACGCACCCGCCGCCATTGGCACCTATTCCCAAGCAATCAAGGCTGGCAATACCGTCTATATGTCCGGTCAGATTCCGCTGGACCCGAAGACAATGGAACTGGTGGAAGGCTTCGAAGCACAGACCGTGCAGGTCTTCGAAAATCTCAAGGCCGTCGCCGAAGCTGCTGGCGGTTCGCTCAAGGACATCGTCAAGCTGAACATCTTTCTCACCGACCTCGGCAACTTTGCCACCGTCAACGAGGTCATGAGCCGCTATTTCCAGCAGCCCTACCCCGCCCGTGCAGCCATTGGCATCGCCGCGCTACCCAAGGCTGCACAAGTTGAAATGGACGCCATCATGGTGCTCGAGTGATACCCAGCTAGCCAATCAGCGGTGCAGGGAACGCTACTGATGATTCTGCCCGGGCGCGCGGCACTACGCCTCCTGCTTGCCTGCAGCGGCCTGCTTGCAGCATGTGCGCTCTACCTCACCGAGCCAATGCTGCTGCAGACGCTGCGCAACAACTTGTTCGACCAATACCAGCGCTGGCAGCCCCGGCCCGAACCGGCACAGACCAAGGTGCTGGTGCTTGATATCGACGAGGACAGCCTCACGCGTATCGGACAGTGGCCCTGGCCTCGCGATCTGTTGGCGCAGCTGACGGATCGACTGCGTGAGGCCGGTGCCGCTGTTGTGGTGTTCGATGTGTTGTTCGCCGAACCGGACCGCTACTCTCCGACGCAACTGCTCGGCCAGCTTGCCCCCGAGCTGGCAGCGCAACTGCAGGCGTTACCTGACCACGACCAGCTGTTCGCCAATGCGCTAGAGCGTCAGCCCAGCGTTCTTGGTTTTGCAGCAACCCGCGAACCAAGTCAAAACACTCCCGTGAGCCGCTTTGCCGTGCAGCTGCGGGCCGATACCGAAACGCCTGAGTTTCCCGCCTATGCCGGGACCGCCACCGCGCTGCCGCTGCTCGACAGCGCTGCAGCGGGGAGCGGCGCGATGACTTTCCAGCCAGATTCGGATGGCGTGGTAAGGCGCGTGCCGCTGATGATCAGGGTGGGCGACCACCTGCTGCCATCGCTGTCAGCCGAAGCCATACGTGTTTACCTGAAGCAAACGCTCTACCGCATCGATACCAATGCGCGCAGCGCCGTTGAGCAGCTCCATATTGGCCGTATAAGCCTTCCAACAAATCGCCACGGCGAATTCTGGGTGCACTACCGATCAGACATGAGCGCACAAAGCCTGCCCGCCTGGAAGCTGTTCGAGGAACGGTCGGACGCCAGGTTGCAAGACGCGATCGTGCTGGTCGGAAGCTCGGCGCAAGGGCTGCAGGACCTCCGCTTCAGCCCGCTTGGCGGCATGATGCCCGGGGTCGAGGTGCATGCGCAGGCAGTCGAGCAGGCGTTGTTCGGCACACCGCTGCAGCGCCCATACTGGGCAAGCCCGCTCGAGGCACTGACGCTTCTGCTTGCTGCGCTGCTGTTGTGCGGCGTAACGCTTAGCACCGGTGCCCTTACGGGCGCTCTGGTTTCCGGCGGATTGTTGCTCGCCCTGAATCTGATTGCCTGGTGGGCCTTTTCGCGCCACGGATTACTGTTCGATGCGATCAGCCCCAGTATTGGCCTGGCCATTACCTACCTGGGCGCCAGCGTTGCGCGCCATCGCGCCAGTGAACGGCAGCAGCGCTGGGTGCGCGCAGCTTTTTCTCGCTACATCTCACCGAATCTGGTCGAACACCTGGTCCGCAACCCCGCGCAGTTGCGGCTGGGAGGCGAACGTCGGCACTGCAGTTTTGTGTTCACCGACCTCACCGACTCTACTGCGCTAATGGAGGCGCAATCACCCGAACAGCTAGTCAGCATGTTCAACCAGTACCTGGAGGGCATCATCCAGATCGCTTTTCGCCATGAAGGGACGCTCGAGCGGATCATGGGCGATGGCCTGGCAATTCTATTCTCCGCACCGCTGATTCAAAGCGACCACCAGAACCGCGCCCTCGCCTGCGCCCTGGAAATTCGCCAGTTTACGCGCCAGCACGCGAACACCCAGCGAGCGGCAGGCGTTGCCTTTGGACGGACCCGCATCGGTGTGCATAGCGGCGAAGTGGTGGTGGGTAACTTTGGCGGCTCCACACTGTTTGACTACCGTGCCCTGGGAGACGCGGTCAATGTAGCCGCGCGGCTCGAAGGCCTGAACCGCTATCTGGGTACCGAGCTTTGCGTGTCGGAGACGATACGCAAAGCCAACCCGCACAGCCCTATGCGCCCTGTCGGCAACGTACTGCTCAAAGGCAAGGAGCAGTCTATCCGGCTCTACGAGCCCTGCGAAACGGAGGCGGACGATCCGTATGAGGCGGCTTATAGGTTGATGTCCGATGGCGACGAAGGCGCCCTCGCGAGTTTCGAACAGTTGCACGCGCAACGGCCCGGTGATGAGCTGGTGCGCTTTCAGTTAACGCGGCTGCGCAGCGGACAGCGCGGTGAGCATATCGTGATGACTGATAAATAAGCCGTCTCAGCGCACGCTGATCTCGACTCGCCGATTGCGCGGCTCAGACACGCCGTCAGGCGTCTTGATCAGCAGGTTGCGCTCGCCATGCGACGAGACTCTTAGATCAATCACCTCGATATGGCGCTTTCGCAACATCTCGGCTACAGCCTTGGCTCGGATTAGCCCCAGCTGCTCGTTCCAGCGTTGGCCACTGAGTGTGTCGGTATGACCTATGACCGATACTGCCGAAGGGCCACGTTGGCGGATCGTTTCGAATGCATCCTCGATAGCCTGCTCCGACTCCTCGGTGAGTTCGGCGCTGCCAATCTTGAAATACAGCTGGAAACGTTGCGGCAGCGCTGGCTGCGCGGCCAGGGCGGCCGAGAAGTCACGTGCGATGCGCAGGTTGCCAACCTCGAACGGCCCCGAGCCAAAGCCGCTTGAACCGATCACGGCGCCCTGATGCTTGCGATCAAGACGCGTCTGACCCTGTGCATCTTCGATGACCACCGCACCCGTGGTGCCATCGGGGCTTTCCAATAGCACGACGTAATTACCCGTCGCACAACCGGTCAGCAGGGCGAAACCCAACAGCGCAAACGTTTTTTGTAGCATTCGCCTCACTCGCTAACCTTCACCAGAAAATGCGTACCGCGCACGCCGATCGTACCGGTTGGGGTTTTCAGCTCGACCGCCTCGGGCTTGAGCTTGGCAATCACGCCCGAGATAAAGTTCAGCGTGCCTCGACTGATGCGGGCGCTCAGTTTCAGCTCCTCATGGGCCGGCTCGAACTGATACTCGTCCAAGGTGAACTCGCTGTTGGGACCGAAAGACATCACCGTGTTGTCGCTCAGCGTGACTCCCATCGAACCCTGGGCACCGGTGCGCAGCGTCGCTCCGATGATCACAGCCTGGCCCACCCGCGCATCAATGGTCTGCCCGCGGCTGGTCATAGTCGCCTCGCCCTGCACTTTCATGATGTATCCGATGGGCTCGCTGATTTCGTCCGCAGTTACCACTCCTGAAGCCGTCAAAAAGCCAAGGACCAGCACAGTTCGGGCAATTTTTCCTACCGGGGCAATTCTAGTGACCATGATCAATGTAACCTCCGTGGCTGGCCAATGGCCTGCGAATCGGTGCACAGCGCCTCTGGCTTCGGCCACCGATGTTTTCCTGGCATTTCCGTCAAGTAATCGCCGCAGGATGCAGTATGACCTCTAGCAAATACAAGCTCAGCTACGAGACCTGGGCCGCAGCACTGGTGACGATGTTCATTCTCGTACCCACCGTACCGGTACTTCTCTTGGCCGGATTCGAGTGGCTCGGCCTACGCGAAATCTTGCTCGCTGAGCTGCTGTTCATGTTTGTCTGCCTACCGCTGCTCTTCGTCTGCCTAACGAGCATTCGTCGCTCATTGGGCGCTCTGGCAGAAGACACCCGTCGCATCCGGGAGCTCGATTTCAGCCCGCGCAACAGCCCCCGCTCGCCCATCCGTGAGCTCGACGACCTGCACCGTCAGCATGACATCATGCGACGGTCAATACGTGCACAGAACCTGGCGCTGGAAGAGGCCCAAGAGAAACTGGCGGGTCTGGTCGAAAACGGCATGTTGCTGTCTTCCGAGCGCGATAAGCACCGCCTGCTCCAGCACATCCTGATGCAAGGTAAGCGGATCTGTAACGCTGATGCCGCCACGCTCTACCTGATGACCGATCACGACAGCCTGCGCTTCACCCTGCGCTCGAAGGCTGACCAATTACCTGCATTCGAACTGCCGTTGCATGACCCGGAAACCGGCACGCCCAACGAGCGGCACGTATCCACGTACGTGGCCCTGCGCAGGGAAACCGTGATCATCGATGACGTCTACCGCGAGACGCGCTTCGACCTGTCGGGAACACGGCGCTTCGATATGGAGTCGGGCTACCGCACGGTCTCGATGCTCTGCGTGCCGCTAGTCGCACACGGCGGCGAAGTGCTCGGCGTACTGCAATTCATGAACGCGACCGACCCCGGTAGCGGCGACGTCACCAGTTTCAGCAGGCAGAACCTCCGCTTCGTCGAAGCGCTGGCATCCCAGTCGGCCGTTGCGCTGGAGAACCACAACCTGATCGACTCGCAGACCGCCTTGATCGACTCGATGATCGAAATTCTGGCCGGCGCCATCGATGCCAAGAGCGCTTATACAGGCGGGCATTGCGCCCGCGTTCCTGAACTTGCACTGATGCTGGCCGAACAAGCCAGTGCAGCGGTAGAAGGACCGCTGGCGGACTTCCGTTTCGAAACGGAGGAGCAGTGGCGGGAGTTTCGCATCGGCGCCTGGCTGCACGATTGCGGCAAGATCACCACGCCCGAACATATCGTCGACAAGGCGACCAAGCTGGAAACGGTCTACAACCGCATCCATGAGATCCGCATGCGCTTCGAGGTACTGCTCCGCGACGCCATGATCGAGCGTCTCGAAGCCTTGGTTGCCGGTGCGCCATCGGCAGCCGTCGAGGCTCGCCATGCCGCTACAGTGGCGCGTTTGCATGAAGAATTTGCCTTCGTCGCTGAGTGCAACATCGGTGGCGAGCTGATGGCGCCGGAGCGGATCGGACGTTTGCAGCGCATCGCCGAGCAGCGCTGGATGCGCCACTTCGATGACCGATTGGGTTTGTCTCACGAGGAGCTGACACGCCTGGAACGCTTCCCGGCCAGACACTTGCCGGTGTCCGAGAAGCTGTTGGACGACAAGCCCGAACACCTGATGCCACGCATCGAGACCAAGGCACTGGACCCCAAGTACGGCTTCAAGATGAGCGTGCCAGAGCATCAGTTCAACTTTGGCGAGCTTTACAACCTCAGCGTCAGCCGCGGCACGCTAACTGCCGAGGAGCGGTTCAAGGTCAACGAACACATCGTGCAGACCATCGTCATGCTGGAGAATCTGCCGTTTCCCAAGAATCTACAGCGCGTTCCGGAATACGCCGGCACCCATCATGAAACCTTGCTTGGCACCGGCTATCCGCGACAACTGGGGCCCGATCAGCTGTCGATACCCGCGCGAATAATGGCTATCGCCGACATCTTCGAGGCACTGACCGCGTGTGATCGCCCCTACAAAAAGGCCAAACCGCTGAGCGAGTCGATCCGCATCCTGGCGCGGCTGCGCGACAGGGGCCATATTGATGCCGACCTTTTCGCGCTGTTCCTCTCATCAGGACTGCACCTCAGCTATGGCGAGCGCCATCTCAGGCCCGAGCAGCTCGACCAAGTCGATATCACCAAATTTCTGCAGCGCCCGATTGCAACCGGGACCTGACAGCCGCCGGCCTTTTATCAACTGGCGACGCGACCATCCCATAGCTCCTTGTCGTCAAGCTGGCAGGATTCCACGTAACGCGGCATGCCGCCGATCTCCTGCAACTCCGTCATGCCTGCGAGCTGGCTGACGATGCGGTAACGTTTGCCTGCGGTCTTGTCTTGCAATGGATAGAGCGCGGCAATCTGCTGCGCCAACTCGGTCAAGGTGGACATGGTGCGGGTAATGCTCTGGGTGCGAAAAGTCAGGCTATTTACTATGAATAGACACGCATTGCGCGACGCAGCCGACGCTTAGCAGGCCGCTCATCGGATCGGTGAATTTCAGGCTTGTTTGGCAACTTTCGTCCCGCCTGTTGTCTCGTTCTAGAGCGCGCATCAAACCAACCATAAGCGCGCCGCTTTAACGCCTGACGTGAGGTTCTTGTTCCATGCTGACACTCTCAATAAACGGCGCCGACCTTGAGGTCGACGTTCCCGAGGACATGCCCCTGCTCTGGGTTCTACGCGACGTGCTGGCGCTGACGGGCAGCAAATACGGTTGCGGCATCGCCCAGTGCGGCGCCTGCACCGTCCATCTCGACGGCGAGGCGGCGCGCTCGTGCGTGTTGCCGGTTGGCGAAGTGAAGGGTCGCAAGGTCGTGACCATCGAGAGCATCGGCAACACCGACCTCGGCCAGCAGGTGCAACAGGCCTGGCTGGAAGACGAAGTGGTGCAGTGTGGTTACTGCCAGTGCGGACAGATCATGTCAGCCGTCGCGCTGTTGGAGAAAAACCCGCAGCCCGATGACCAGACCATTGATCAGGGCATGGCCGGCAACCTCTGCCGCTGCTGCACGTACACCCGCATTCGGAGCGCCATCAAGCGCGTCGCCCAAGCATGAGGAGTCGCGAAATGGCCCACCCAGACACGACTCTCGAATCCCGCTCACGGCGCAACCTGCTGAAGGTCGGCAGCTTGGCCCTTGGTGGGCTGGTGATCGGCTTTTCGCTGCCCTTCCCGGGTCGCAGCTTCGCCGAACAGGTGCTCAGCGAAGGACCGGAAGACCAGCCGATGTCCAACGCCAAGGCACTGGACGCTTTTATCGGCATCGATCGCGATGGAAAGGTGATCTTCACCGTGCCGAAGATCGAAATGGGCCAGGGCGCGCAGAGCGGCCTGGCGGTGATGATTGCCGAGGAGCTGGAAATCGGCCTCGATCAGATCACCCTCAAGGAGGCGCCGCCGAACGAGGCGATCTACAACGATAAATTGCTGAATTTCCAGGCGACTGGCGGTTCGACCTCTATCCGCAGTAATTGGGAGCCGTTGCGCCAGGCCGGCGCGGCCGCACGATTGCTGTTGATACAGGCGGCCGCCCAACGCTGGCAGGTCGGCGCCGATCAGTTGCGTGCCGAGAACGGCCGCGTGCTGGGCCCCGATGGTCAGAGTTTCGGCTATGGCGAGCTGGTCGATGACGCCTCCAAGCTGCCGGTGCCGGAAAATATTCCGCTCAAGCCTGCCGAGCAGTTCAAGCTGATCGGCAAACCCACCCGGCGTTTGGACACACCGGCGAAGGTCAACGGCACGGCGCGATTCACCATCGACCTCGTGGTGCCCGGCATGAAGTACGCCTCAGCACGCGCCTGCCCGGTCATCGGCGGCACCGTTCGCAGTGTCGATGACCGCGCTGCCCGGAAAGTGCCCGGCGTCATCGACGTGATTCGCCTTGGCGATGCCGTTGCAGTCATAGGCGAGCACACCTGGGCTACGTTTGCCGGTGTGCGCGCGCTGGAAATCGAATGGGACTACGGCGACAACGCCGATATCGACTCCGCTCAGATGGAGCGTGAGATCAAGGAAGCACTGGACAAACCCGGCGCCCTCGCCAACGAACAGGGCGACATTGACAAGGCGCTGAAGGACGCTGCGAAAACCTTCGAAGCCGAATACCAGATGCCCTTTCTCGCCCACGCGGCGCTTGAGCCCATGACCTGCGTCGCCCAGGTCCGCCCGGACGCAGTGGAACTCTGGGTCGGGACGCAGGTGCCGGTACGCGCGCAGACGGCTGCTGCCGAAGCCTCTGGCCGCCCGGCAGAGCAGATCATCGTCAACAATCAGCTCATTGGCGGCGCCTTTGGACGTCGGCTGGAGGTGGATTTCATCCATCAAGCCGCGGCCATCGCAGCGAAGGTCGATTACCCGATCAAGCTGACCTGGCTGCGCGAGGAAGACACCACTCATGACATGTACCGCCCGCATTACATCGACCGCTTCGCCGCGGCGATGGATGCCGAGGGCCGTCTTCTAGGATGGCGTCACACCATTGCCGGTGCGTCGGTGCTGGCCCGCTTTGCTCCAGCCGCGGTCCCCGATAGCGGGCTGGATGGTGACGCGGTAGAGGTCGCGATTCATCCGATCTATGCGATGCAGAATCTGCGGGTGAATTATGTACCGGTGCCACCCAAAGCCCTGCGTCAATCCTGGTGGCGCGGAGTGGGACCACTGCGCAGTACCTACATGCTCGAAAGCTTCATTGACGAAGTGGCACGTAGCGTCGACCGCGACCCGGTGGAGTACCGCATGGAGTTGCTCGGCAGCCACCCGCGTGCCCAGGCCGTACTGCGCCTCGCCGCTGAGCAGGCTGGCTGGGGCGAGCCTCTTGAGGCCGGGCACGGCCGCGGCGTCGCGGTGCAGGAAGTCTTCGGCAGTTTCCTAGCAACCGTGGTCGAGCTACAGGTCACCGAAGACAAGGGCATCAAGCTCAAGCGCCTGGTGGTGGCCGTCGATTGCGGCCAGGTGATAAACCCGGTGTCCGTCAAATCGCAGATCGAAGGCGGCACGCTGTTCGGGCTTTCGGCTGCACTGTTCAACGAGATCACTGTCAGCAAAGGCCGTGTCGAGCAGAGCAACTTCCACGATTACCGCCAGCTACGGATCAGCGAAGCGCCGCCGGTGGAGACCTTCATCGTCGAAAGTCGCGAGGCGCCTGGTGGGGTAGGTGAGGCCGGGACGGCAATGATCGCCCCCGCGTTGGTCAACGCCCTGGCTTCAGCCAATGGCACGCGAATCCGCCGTCTGCCGCTGGCACGTGCCGGTTATTACGTGATTTGAGGAGCCCAGCATGATGACTCGACTTTCTCTCGGCAGCCTGCTGGGCGCTGCGCTTGCGCTTTACGCTGGCGCGACCCTCGCGCAACCCGCCAATAGCGCACTGCTCGAACGCGGCGAATACCTGACCCGTGCGGCCGACTGCCTGGCGTGCCACGTAACCGAAGGCGGCAAGCCTTACGCAGGCGGCCTTCCGGTGAAAATGCCGTTCGGCACGCTGTATTCCACCAACATCACACCGGACAACGAGACCGGCATCGGCACCTGGAGCGACGATGACTTCGTCGAGGCCATGCAGCAGGGCGTCGGGCCGGATGGCAAGCATTACTATCCGGCGTTCCCCTACACCTCCTACACGCTGATGCCACGTGAGGACATCCTAGCGATCAAGGCCTATCTGTTCAGCCTGGAGCCGGTGAACCAGCCGAACAAAGAGAACGACATCGGTTTCCCGTTCAACCAACGCTGGGGCATTGCTCTGTGGAACCTGCTGTTCCTCGATGACGAACGATTCGAGCCCGACCCGGAGCAGTCCGAGCAGTGGAATCGTGGCGCCTATCTCGTTCAGGGGCCAGGGCACTGCGGTGAGTGCCACACACCGCGAAATCTGATGCAGGCGAAGAACGGCTCCGAGCACTTGGCGGGCGCGACGATCCAGGGCTGGAATGCCTGGAATATCACGTCCGACGAGCAGGCTGGGATCGGTGGCTGGCCGGATGACGCCTTGGCGCGCTACCTCGCCCAAGGCGTAGCGCCCGGCTACGGCGTCGCCGGCGGCCCAATGGCCGAAGTCGTCAATTACAGCCTGCGGCACCTGACGCCCGAGGATATCCAGGCCATGGTGACCTACCTCAAATCGGTTCCGGCGAGCCCGGCCGACGTGATTCGGCCATCGGCGCAGCAACTGGCGAGCGGGCCACCGACCGACAGCGCCTATCCGCTGGGGCAAAAGCTGTTTGCGGAAACCTGTGCCAGCTGCCATCAGTGGGACGGCAGCGGTCGTCAGAGTGACTATGCCTCGCTGCGCGGCCTGCGCACGTTGAACGATCCGCAAGGGCTGAATCTGGTCCAGGTGATCCTCAACGGTGATGCCTTGCACGGACCAAACGGACATCACCTGATGCCAGCCTTCAACCGCCACTTCAATGACCGTGAGGTATCGGCTCTGGGTAACTTCATGCTCAGCCATTTCGGCTCGCAGCGTGGCGAACTGACGCCGGAGACTATCGCCGAGCGGCGTAACGGCGGGCACTGACCTAAGGGCGGGCTGAGCCGCGACGCCCTTCGCATAGGCGAAGGGCGTTGATGGGCAGCGTTGAACCGTCGCGGCGCCAGCCCATTCGTATCCTGCGTCGAAGCGATGCTGCGTCAAGGCTTGAAATCACGAACGCCGTACGCCGTTTCGGTTCCACGACCAAACGGTCATTCGTCGCAAACCGCCCCGCCATTCGTCGCGTTGCCACTCGTATGGTGGCACGTGCCGTATTCTCGCCGGCTATCGGAGTTCAGCAACCCGATTCGCAGTCCGGCATATAAATCGCATCCAACGAGCCCGTACTGTGCTGCGCCACACAATTGGCGCCGCGGGGTTTCCCGCGAACAACTGTGGTCCGCCAACCCGGCGGTTGTTTGTCGAAAACATCGGGCTGTCCCGATTGGATGTGAAATGAAAATACCACGTCTGCTACAAGGTCGCCGCGGCCCTGTGCTCTCCGTTTCCCTGTTGCTGCTGATCGCCGCTTGCGTTGCGTTCTGGCAGTTGTGGCCAGCTGCACCGTCAACGCCCGCGACGGGTGCAGCGGCCAGCATGCTCGAAGCCCTGCAGGAGTCGACCGCCCCATGGCAAGCCAATCGCCGTGATCTTTCCGTGTTGTTGGGCGACTTGCGTGGCGACGCCATTGTCAGCGCCGCGCTGGGCAAAGATGCGGTCTACATCAGCCGGCACGACGGGCTGCAATATTGGGTGCCCGATCAGTCCGGGCGCGTTGCCCAGCTCCTGCTCGATCAGTACGCCAGCAGCGAAGGTCAGCTTTTCCCGCTGACATTGTTCGAGACCGACGCCGAGGCGCCCTGGTACAAGAGTGCGCTGCCCTACGCGCCATTCATCCTGCTGCTGGTGGGTGCTTTGACCTACCTGGCAATCAAGAGCCAGGCGTTTCAGGTGCATCGCAAGGGCAGCGGCATCAGCTTTGCCGACGTCATCGGTGCCAGCGAAGCCAAGCAGGCCTTGAGCGACGTCACTGCCTATCTGCGTGACCCCTCCGCCTATGCCGCCTTGGGTGCCCGTCCGCCCAAGGGCGTGCTGCTCACCGGCGAGCCCGGCACCGGTAAGACTCAGCTGGCGAAGGCCCTGGCTACCGAGTCCAACGCCAGCTTCATTCAAGTCACCGGTAGCGACTTCTCATCGATGTACTTCGGCGTCGGCATCCAGAAGGTCAAGGCGCTGTTCCGTACCGCGCGCAAACAGGCGCCGTGCATCATCTTCATCGACGAGATCGACGGCATCGGCAAGCGCGCCGAACAGCAGCGCTCCAGCGATGCCGAAAGCAACCGCATCATCAACCAGTTCCTCGCTGAAATGGATGGCTTCGACGGTGCTAGCGGCGTGCTGGTACTGGGCGCCACCAACTTCCCCAACTCGCTGGACTCGGCCCTGGTCCGCGAGGGCCGCTTCGATCGCTCGATTGCCGTCGGCCTGCCAGGGCTGAACGACCGCGAGGCGCTGTTCCGCCTGTATGCGGACAAAATCCGCGCCGAGCAGGATCTGGATTTCGCCCAGCTGGCGCGTAACACCGTGGGCCTGACGCCCGCCGCTATTGCCTACATTGCCAACCATGCCGCCCTGCTTGCTGCACGTGGCGCAGCGAAGACGGTCTCCATGGCGCATTTCGTCGACGCGGTGGAAACCTGCCGCATCGGCGAGCAGCCGTCAGGTGTGACGCCCATGTCGCCCACTGACCGCAAACGCATCGCCGTGCACGAAGCGGGGCACGCACTGGTTGCCGCTGCGCTGAAAACCGGTCGAGTAGAGAAAGTCACCATACTGCCACGCGGCCAGGCGCTGGGCGTGACGCTGGTAACGCCGGTGGAAGACAAGCGTCTGCACATGGAATCCGAGCTGCGCAACCGCATCCAGATGCTGCTGGCCGGCCGTGGTGCCGAGCAGCTGTACTTCCACGAAGTCTCCTCCGGTGCCGGCCAGGACCTGCAGGAAGCCTCGAAGATCGCGCTGTCGATGGTTGGCGCACTGGGGATGGGCCCGAACGGTTCGCTGCTGAGTTTGCAGGCGGTACGCGACGCGCACATCGAGTTCGATTCCGGCGAATCCATCCGTGCGGCCGACACTCTGCTCAAGCAGCTCGACCGTGAATGCATGGCCCTGCTGAAGCGGCTCAAACCGGCACTGGATGAGATCGCGGACCAGCTGCTGGCCGAGGAAACCGTGCCCGGAGAGGATGTCCTCGCAGCCATCGAGCGCCTGCCCGAACATCATCATGAGGCCACCGTCAGCTCCATCATTGGCCATGCCATGAGCAGCATCGATCGGGTGGCTGCCAGTGCCATGGAGAACAGCGAGTTCCTCGGCCTGGCGCCGGTGGTGGAGCAACCCGAGGACGACGGTCCGGGAATGCTCTGAATCAAGGTCGCAAGCAAAACGGCGGGGCTGGGCGAAGACACGCGCAACCTCCGCCGCTCTCGTTTCAACGAACCGTCAACTTGGCAGCATGGCTATTGCACTGCGCTGCCTCGCGTCGGCGTTGCACGACTCAAGCACGCTAATCGAGAACCACCAAATGGTTGGGTAACTCATTACGCTCGTGGGTCGCTGGTACATGCTGGGAGAGCAGCGAGCCACAGGCTTCGATGCACCCGAGAAACCCGTCCAGCACCTTGCCGTTGCGCACATCGCGGGTGAAGGTCTCGACGATCGATTCCCAGGCATTGTTATCGATGCGGCTGGAAATACCCCGATCCACCAGAATTTCGACATAGCGTTCGGCTTCGGAGACGAAGATGAGCATGCCGGTGTCGCCAGTGGTGTGATGCAGGTTCTGTTCGATGAACTGCCGCCGCGCCAGGTTGCAGGCGCGCCAATGCCGTACCGACCGAGGAATCAGCCGGCTGGTCACACTCGGGATGCGGAATAGTACCGCCAGCACGACGAAGGTCAGCCATTGCACCAGCAGCAACTGCCAACTAGCCAACCAGCCGCTGAAGAACAGCAGCGCGCCGGGCAGCACCAGTGCAATCAAGCTCGCCCAGAGTAACGGGATGTAGCGATAGTCATCGGACTGGCCCGCCAGTACGGTCACCAGTTCGGCGTCGGTCGTGCGCTCCACACGGGCGATGGCCTCAGCCACCTGCTGCAGCTCGCTTTCGCTCAAAAGGGTCATTGCATGTCCATCATTGATGAGGCTCTCGTCGTTCTGATCTGATGGGTTGCGCCTGTACGGCACGCCCCATCGAGTTCACGTGCTTATTACCAGCCGCCGGAAGCTCCACCGCCGCCAAAGCCGCCACCACCGCCGCCGAAACCGCCGCCACCGCCAAAGCCGCCACCGCCCCCACGGCCCATGCCGCCGAGCAGGGCGCCGAGTAACAACGCGCGACCGGCACCTCGTCCGCCCCCGCGACCTCCAGGCCCGCCACCGATCACGAAGATCGCCACCAGCATCAGAAAAAAGCCGAGGATGCCGAGGCCACCTGGCTGTTGCGCGCCCATCGGCATGGCCGGCTGCAGCTCGGCGGCCCGCAGCGGATCGCCGCCAAGCACCTGAACAATGGCGGCAGCGCCTTCGGTAATACCACGGGTGAAGTCACCCTCGCGAAAGGCGGGGGTGATGATGCGGTTGATGATCACCGAGGACTGCGCATCGGTGAGGCGGCCTTCCAAGCCATACCCGACTTCAATGCGGACCCGACGGTCGTCGCGAGCAACGATCAGCAGCGCACCGGTGTCTTCGTCCTTCTGCCCGATACCCCACTCACGGCCCAGCTCGACACCAAACTCTTCGATGCTGCGACCTTGAAGATCCGGCACAGTGACGACCACCACCTGCTCGCCGCTGGCCTGCTCATGCGCGGCGAGCATACTGGTCAGCCGCGCCTCGGCCTGGGTGTCGAGTAGTTCGGCCTGGTCGACCACCCTGCCGGTAAGCGCAGGCAGCTCGACGCTCTGGGCGGCTATGCCGCTCGCCCAGAACAACAGCGCGAGGATCAGGGGGAGCGTGCGGGTCATTGAAACTGCACTTGCGGCGCCTGTTCAGCGTTCTCGGTTGTGGCTTCGAAGTTTTCACGGATCGGCATGTCGCCGTACATCAGGCTATGCCAGATGCGGCCGGGAAACGTCCGGATCTCAGTGTTGTAGCGCTCGACTGCAGCGATGAAGTCGCGACGTGCGACAGCGATACGGTTCTCGGTACCTTCGAGCTGCGATTGCAGCGCAAGGAAGTTCTGGTTGGATTTGAGGTCCGGGTAGCGCTCGGACACCGCCATCAGCCGGCTCAGCGCGCCGGTCAGCTGACTCTGCGCCTGCTGGAACTGCTGCATTTTCTGCGGATCGTCGAGGTCGTCTGCGCTGATCTGAATCGAGGTAGCTTTGGCGCGCGCCTCGGTAACTGCGGTGAGCGTGTCCTGCTCCTGACGGGCGAAGCCCTTGACCGTCTCGACGAGATTGGGAATGAGATCAGCGCGGCGCTGATACTGATTCTCGACTTGGGACCAGGCTGACTTCACCTGCTCATCGTATTGAGGAATGTTGTTGATGCCACAGCCGGCCAGCAGCCAGGACATGAACAGGACAACCGTCAGTTGCCAGGTGAATCGATAACGCTGCATCTGCATGATTCGCTCGTCCATCCAAAAATCCAGGGTACAGGATAAGGATAGCCGTGCGGCCTGAGAGTTCAGGTTGTCATGGTGTCAGATCACCCCGGCACGACGCAGCGTGTCGATCTGCTCGGGAGCGAAGCCTAGCAAGCGCTGTAACAAGGCTTCGCTGTGTTCGCCAAGCAGCGGCGGGGCCTTGCGGTATTCCACCGGCGACTCGGACAATCGAATCGGGCTGGCTACCTGGGGTACGGTACCGGCCAATGGATGCGGCATCTCGACACGCAATCCGCGCGCCTGCACCTGCGGATCGGCAAACACCTGGGCCAGGTCGTTAATCGGCCCGCAGGGCACGCCAGCCTGCTCAAGTACCGCGACCCATTCGGCCGTCGTGCGGAACACCGTGACCTGGCGGATCAGTGGCACCAGCTCCTTGCGATGCGCCACGCGTGCCTTGTTGCTGGCGAAGCGTGGATCGTCGGCCCATTCTGGGTGCCCGGCCACCTCGGCAAACTTGCGGAACTGGCCGTCGTTACCGATGGTGAGGATGATGTCGCCGTCGGCGGTTGGGAAATCCTGATACGGCACAATGTTGGGATGGGCATTGCCCATGCGCTTGGGCGCGACACCCGTGGTCAAGTAGTTCATCGCCTGGTTAGCCAGACAGGCCACCTGTACGTCCAGCAGCGCCAGTTCGACATGCTGGCCAATTCCGCTCTGCTCGCGATGATTGAGCGCAGCAAGCACGCCAACCGTGGCGTAAAGACCGGTGAGAATATCCGTCAGCGCCACGCCGACCTTGACCGGACCGGCGCCCTCTTCGTCCTCGGCGCGACCGGTCAGGCTCATCAGGCCGCCCAGGCCCTGGATCATGAAGTCATAGCCGGCACGCTGGGCATAGGGACCATCGCTGCCGAAACCGGTGATCGAGCAATAGATGAGCTTGGGGTTGATTGCTTTGAGGCTTTCGTAATCGAGTCCGTAGGCCGCCAAACCGCCCACCTTGAAGTTCTCCAGCAGCACATCACACCGCGATACCAACTCACGGATAATCCGCTGACCCTCGGGCTGGGTGAAATCCAGGGTCAGAGATTGCTTGTTGCGGTTGGCAGACAGGTAATACGCCGCTTCCGAAGTATTCTCGCCCTCCTGATCTTTCAGGTAGGGCGGGCCCCAATGACGGGTGTCATCTCCAGTACCAGGCCGCTCGACCTTGATCACCTCGGCGCCAAGATCACCAAGAATCTGCCCGCTCCACGGGCCAGCGAGCACACGCGATAGGTCGAGGACGCGGATATGGGAAAGGGCGCCGGGCATGAATGAAGCCTCAAGAGATTATCGCCGCCGCGGGAAATGAGCCTGCAGCTGTGCGAGGAAAACGTAGGGTGGATCGGGGCGCGTAGCTGACGCGTTACCCATCCACCAAGCGGAGCTGAAGTTGTCGGCGTAGCCGAAGGTGGATGAGGTAGCGCCATCCACCCTACGGTCACCGCTTAGAAGAACGCCTGAATGCCGGTCTGCGCGCGGCCCAGAATCAGCGCGTGCACGTCATGGGTGCCTTCGTAGGTGTTGACCACCTCGAGGTTGACCAGATGCCGGGCCACGCCGAATTCATCGCTGATACCGTTGCCACCCAACATGTCGCGGGCCAGGCGTGCGACGTCGAGCGCTTTGCCACAGCTGTTACGCTTCATGATCGAGGTGATCTCCACTGCCGCGGTGCCCTCGTCCTTCATCCGACCGAGGCGCAGGCAGCCTTGCAGCGCCAGGGTGATCTCGGTCTGCATGTCGGCCAGCTTCTTCTGGATCAGCTGATTGGCAGCCAGCGGGCGACCGAACTGCTGGCGGTCCAGGGTGTACTGACGGGCGGTATGCCAGCAGAACTCGGCGGCGCCCAGTGCGCCCCAGCTGATGCCGTAACGGGCCGAATCCAGGCAGGTGAACGGGCCGCGCAGGCCACGAACGTCCGGGAAAGCGTTCTCTTCCGGGCAGAACACGTTGTCCATGACGATCTCACCGGTGATCGAGGCGCGCAGACCGACCTTGCCATGAATCGCCGGGGCGCTCAGGCCTTCCCAACCCTTCTCCAGTACGAAGCCGCGAATGGCACCTTCATCATCCTTGGCCCAAACCACGAAGACGTCGGCGATCGGGCTGTTGGTGATCCACATCTTGGCGCCGGACAGGCGATAGCCGCCGTCGACCTTCTTCGCTCGGGTGACCATCGAGCCCGGGTCGGAGCCGTGGTTCGGCTCGGTCAGGCCGAAGCAGCCGATGTATTCGCCGCTGGCCAGTTTGGGCAGATATTTCTGCTTGGTTTCCTCGTTGCCGAACTCGTTGATCGGCACCATCACCAGCGACGACTGCACGCTCATCATCGAGCGGTAACCGGAATCGATGCGCTCGACCTCACGAGCGATCAGGCCGTAGCACACGTAGCTCAAACCACTGCCACCGTACGCTTCAGGAATGGTCGCGCCGAGCAAGCCGGTGTCGCCCATTTCACGGAAGATTGCCGCATCGGTGCGCTCGTGACGGAAGGCTTCAAGCACCCGTGGCGCCAGCTTGTCGGCGGCGAACTGCTGAGCGCTGTCGCGCACCATGCGCTCTTCATCGGTGAGCTGCAGATCGAGCAGCAGTGGGTCGATCCAGTTGAAGCTTGCTTTGCCGGCCATGGGTGGTCCTCTTGTCGTAGACGGTGAACCGGACTCAGCGCCCGGTGCAGCATTCGGATGCATTGATCCTAGAAGCTGTGGCGCCAGCCGGCAAACGAGTAATTCGCAATGATCTGTGCGATTTACTCACTCCAGGCTATGCTAAATGTACTGAATACCCGCTTATTAGTGAGGCAGCCGCATAATGCGCCGCAAGATTCCCAGCACAGCCGCGCTTGTCGCCTTCGAAGCGGCCGCGCGCCACCAGAGCTTTACCCGTGCTGCCGAAGAGCTGGCCCTGACCCAGAGTGCGATCTGCCGGCAGATCGGCGGGCTGGAAGAATTCCTCGGGCTGGAGCTGTTCCGCCGTTCCCGCCGCGGCGTGAAACTGACTGAGGCCGGGCAGTCCTATGCACGGCGGGTCGCCACGCAGCTCGATGCGGTGGAGCGCGATACGCTTTCGGTAATGGGCCAGCAAGGCGCGCAGACCATCGAGCTGGCGCTGGTGCCGACCTTTGGCACGCAATGGCTGCTGCCACGGCTGCGGCAGTTTCAGGCGTTGCATCCGGAAATTACCGTGAATCTGACCAACCGCACCCGCCCCTTCCTATTCGCCGATACCGAATTCGATGCGGCGATCTACTTCGGCGACGGCGACTGGTCCGGTACGGTCGCCTATTCCCTGATGCCGGAGCAGTCGGTGCCAGTGTGCAGCCCGGCCCTGCTGGACGGTGCGAATGCGCTGGCGCCACAGACCATTGGCGAGATGCCATTGCTGCAACAGACCACACGCCCCTATGCCTGGCGCCAGTGGTTCGATTCGCTGGGCATGAAAGTCGCCCGGGATATGACTGGCCCCCGCCTGGAGCTGTTCTCGATGCTGGCCCAGGCCGCCGAGCATCAGATGGGCGTGGCGCTGATACCGCCGTTCCTGATCCAGCGCGAACTGGCCGAGGGACGCCTGGTGATTGCGCACCCACACTCGTTCCGGCGCGAGAGCCAGGCCTACCACCTGATGATCCCGGAGCGTCGCGTGGAGTCGGCGGCCTTGAACGCCTTTCGTGACTGGCTGCTCGACGAAGCCCGCGCATGGCTGGCGCAGCAGGGTCCGATTGCATCGCACTGAAATGCCATTGCCACCCCGAAACCACCAGGCCGGCCGTGCGCTTTGTGAACCGGCTGCTTGAATCATCCCTAACGGTGGTTCCTACTGACGCCCGCGCCGTGACCAACAGGATGTAGCTCAACGGCGTGTCAACCCAGATCATCCAGCCTCACTTGCCAGGGAAGGTAGAAGCATGAGCGGTTACGTCCCCAACATTCCTCAAGCCAAGCGCGAAGCCGAGCTGCGCAACGTCGAACCGGTCGATATACACGCAGAGCGCTGGTCCGAATACGAACGCCACGCCAGGGAACCCGTCAAGCCTGCCGAGAAGATCAAGCTGGCTCTACGCATCGGCGTGTTCTTCGACGGCACAGGCAACAACGCCACCAACACCGCACTCGGCCTGGCCTGCGGCGCGCAGCACCCCATCCAGAAAGAAGACCTGGACGCCAGCTGTAAGCCCTATATGGCCAAACCGGATAGCAGTTATGGGAATGACATAACGAATATCAAAAAGCTCAGCGAGCTTTACTCCGCTCCGCCAATACCTGAAGGGACCGGCCCGTATAAACGTCTGTCAAGTAGGTTGTATGTGGATGGTGTCGGCACCGAAGCCGGACAAGAAGACCGTTTTGTGGGTGCCGGAGCTGGCCGAGGGGCGAGCGGAGTCTCAAGCAAGGTGCAAGAAGCGTTTAGTCGAATCAAAGACGTGATCGACGACGTGTTTAAACAGAACCCAGACTGTGAAATCAACTCAGTGACGTTTGACTGTTTCGGCTTTAGCCGTGGCGCCGCCGCTGCGCGACATTTTGCCAACGAAGTGGTACGAGGTGACCAAGGGCCCCTAAGGGCAGCCCTGCATGACAACCCAAAAGCGTTCTGCTCATCTTTCGTGGCCCGCTACCAACGCGGTATTGATGTTCGATTCATCGGGCTCTTTGACACCGTTGCTTCTGTCGGAGGGCTAGCAAACCTGGGAAATATCAGAAGCTCGATCACCCCGGGACTCAATCTTCATCTGCCGCGAAAGTATTTCAGTAACGTCGTCCAACTGGTGGCCCGTGACGAGGTGCGCGCGAACTTCCCCCTGAGTACAGTGAAGCCAGACCATACCGAAATCACTCTGCCTGGCGCTCACTCTGATATCGGCGGAGGGTATCTGAGCGAAGTAGAAGAATGTGTCTTGGTCACGCCGATGCAGGCACTGGTGGTAGCCAAGGGCGTCGACGTGAAGACGACCTCCATTTACCGGGACGCTGAGCAAGCCAAACGGCGGTTGGTCACTGAAGGCTGGCCTCCGTCCATGCTTGAAGTTGTCACGCCTGACCCTCAGCTGGTACCTGTCGACCCAGCCGATCGACTGGCACCAAGGCAAACACGCGTGTACGCCGGACTGCAGCTGACACGGCGAGTCAGAGGGGAGCTTTCAGGCGTCTATTTACGCGTCATGTATATGCTAGCGAAGAAAGCGGGAGCGCCTATGGATGACATTCCTGCGGAACCGCAGTACTTACTCCCTGCGGAACTCGAACCGCTCGTCAACCGTTTCGCTACGGGCGACTACAGCACCACCTCCGCCGAGGAGGAATTGTTAAAGCAGCGTTATATACACGTCTCGGCCCACTGGAACCACCCAGTTAAGACTCGCTCGGCCGGTGGCATGAAGCTTGTCTACATCAACGCGCCAAGCCCTGACGGAATCCGGCGTCGACATCCACATGTACCTGACTGGACTCTACTGTGACCAAGCCATTCTTCTCGCTGTTGGCCGTACTTGTTCTATGCGGTTGTCAGGCTCACGACCCCCTTTCAGCCATGAAGGACCCCAAAGCGCGCTGGTGGAGCCTTGAGTTTATCGGACCGAATTATATGACCGGTTGGGTAGAGTCCAGCGTCGTTCAGGACATCGATGGACGGCTGATTGATCATGGCGGCGGCGGGGTTATTGGTAACGGAAACCCAGGCTACGCAACCGAAACAGCTAAAGGCTGGGTGGGTGGAGTGGGCAGCAATACCCGGGGCGTCGTGGGGGCGGATCTGCCGAAACGTATATATGTTCGCTGGCAGTCGATAGTCGAGCCGCAAACCTATCGCGCATGGGTGGATATCCCAGAGCAGGCTCGGGAACTCATGCTTGCCTCCGTGCAACGCCGCTGCCCTGATACACCTACACGAACAGCACGCTATATGGCTTCGATGTACTTTGGCTTGGCCCCAGGAGGGACCGTCCAAGTCTGGGTTGTAGACAGCTGTGGTTACCCAGTCAAGGTTGCTCGTACGGAAGCTGAAGTGGAGCCAATGGGTCCGTCGCAGGGCAAGACCAACGGGCGTTACGCTTACACAATCAACGATAAAACCCGTCGCTACATCATCAAATACGGCATCCCATACGGAAGTTGGTAAAGCACCCAAACATTCCTGAGCATGTCGCAGCGACAACCTAACGAATCAAGCCGCTTCCGGCTTCTTCTTCCGAGGCTTGAGATACTTGGTCAGCCCCTGAAACCACATCACTAGCGCGGGGTTGCCCTGGATCTGGATGTCTTTGTTCTGGATGCCTTGCATGAAAGCGAGCTGCTTGTTCTTCGCGTTCATGGTGGCGAAGCCGTAGGCGCTGTCCTTGAAGCCGATGGCAAAGGCCGGATCGGTGGCGGGACCGCCGTGACTGGTGACGCGCTGATCCTTGACTCTGTAATGCCGAGCTACCTTGCCGTCCAGCGTGTGCAGCTGGAAGGTCAGGTCTTTGTCGCCGAGTTGCTTCTGGAAATCGGGGTTGTTGCGGCTGGCCTTGGTCATCAGGCGACCCAGCATCCAGAGAAGAAAGCGAAATTTCATGATTGGCCGACCGTTGGCAGGAAAAGCGGCATTGTAGCGGCTGGTCTGAGCGGCGAAAGCAGGAGAACAGAAGGGTCTGGAGTGGACTGCTCAGTCAGGCTGACCCGGAGCCTGGGCGGCCCCGGGCGGCGCGATTTTAATTGATCGCGTCTTTCAGCATCTTTCCCGGCTTGAAAGCCACGGTGTTGCTGGCCTTGATGGTGACGGGTTCGCCCGTCTGCGGATTCTTGCCCGTACGGGCCCCGCGGTGACGTTGTACGAAGGTGCCGAAACCCACTAGGGTCACGCTGTCCTTACGGTTGAGTGCGCTGGTAATTTCATCCAGTACGGCGTTGAGTACACGATTGGCCTGATCCTTGGTGAGATCGGCCTTGTCGGCGATAGCGGCTGCGAGTTCCGGTTTGCGCATAGGTAGCCTCTAAGACTTTCTTGTTGTTGTGATCCGCTGTTCTCCGAACAGCGTCCGAAACGCTGCAACAGCTCTAGGCTGCGGCAGCGGCCTCTGGGAGCATGGCACGCTGCTAGCACTCGCGCCAGTCCTCGCCAGCGCTTTGCCGAATCATTACGAAGACTTTAACGACAGAACCTGAGGCAGTTCCGCCAACACCGGTGGCAGTTGCTTGTTCAGCGCCAGGCGCTCTTGCACAGCCGTTCCGGTGAGTGCGTAGCCGAGCAGCTTGCCGTCAGGTCCACGGAAGGTTGCCTTGAGGTTGTTGCCCTCGCCTTCAACGTTCCAGCTGCCGTGGCTACCAGCAGCTGGCGGGGACACCACCAGGGGGCATACCGGTGTTTTCACAGTGATAGGCATCGGCCCGTAGGTGACCGGCGTCGGTTGGCCAATGAGCGTTCTGGCCAGCGCACGGACGCCGCTCATCAACGGCATCACATAGAGCAGGTTGAGCCCGTCGACCTCAGCACAGTCGCCCAATGCATACACATGCTCGATCGAGGTCTGCAGCAGTCGGTCCACTTCAATGCCGCGATTGACCTTCAAGCCTGCCGCCTCGGCCAGCTCGATACGCGGACGCAATCCCACCGCGCTGACCACCAGATCGCACCCCAGGCGCTGGCCGTCTGACAGCTGCGCCTGGAGGGCGTCACCGTCACGTTCCAGCCGCTCGAGCACCGGTCCCAGGTGAAACCGCGCACCCAGCGACTCAAGCCCTCGGCGGACCGCCGCCGCGGGTTCGGGCGGTAGCAGTGACGGCATGAGCTGCTCGCACGGCGCGACCAGATCGACCTCATAGCCGCCTTGCAGCAAGTCATTTGCAAATTCGCAGCCGATCAACCCGGCCCCGAGGATCAACACGCGCCGCTTACCGTGTGCGGCCTCGCGGAAGCGCCCGTAATCGAGCAGATCGTTGATCGGGAAGATGGCCTCCTGCGCATCGCCGTCGACCGGCACCTGAATGGTCTGCGCCCCCCAGGCGACCACCAGATCGCGGTAGGGAACGGGCTCGTTGCCGATCCAAACGCGACGGTTGGCCGGATCGAGGCGCGTCACTCGAGTATGGGTGCGAATTTCGGCGTTGAGCTGAATGGCCATCGGGCCGGCCACCGTCATGCCGAGCGCATCGGCATCCTTGTTCATGGCGAAGCCGGTCGAGAGCATGGGCTTGGAATAGGAGCGGCCGTCGTCAGCGGTAATCAGCAACAGCGGCGTTTCACTGTCCAGCTTGCGGAATTCCCGGGCGAGGTTGTAGCCCGCCAGTCCGGTGCCAATGATGACCAGCGGTGCGTTTGGGTTCGAGTCGTTCATATCAGCCGATCGCGATCATTTCAAAGTCCATCTTGCCGACGCCACAGTCAGGGCACAGCCAGTCCTCGGGCACGTCTTCCCAGGCGGTGCCTGGCGCGATGCCGTCGTCCGGCCAGCCCTCGGCTTCGTCATAGATGAGCCCACACACCACGCATTGCCACTTTTTCATCATTCACCTCGATCAGTCTCGGTTGCGCTGCACGCTATACCAGAACGCGATGAGCGCCAAACCCTGGCGCCTCGGTGATAGACCCCGTACCTGCGAAAGATTTCAGGGCAAAACAAAACGGGCGGCCTAGGCCGCCCGTCCGGGTTCACGCACGCAGCTGTTAACTAGCGGTCGCGATGCCCACTAGCGGATCGCTGATACCCATCACATAGAAGCCGATCAGGCCGATGGTGCCAGCCAGTACGAGGTAGTACAGCGTCGGCAGCATGGTCTTGCGCAGCGTGATGCCCTCTCGTCCCAGCAGGCCGACCGTGGCCGACGCCGCGACGACGTTGTGGATGGCGATCATGTTGCCAGCCGCGGCGCCCACTGATTGCAGCGCTACCATCAATGCGCCAGAGATACCCAGCAGCCCAGCAGTGTTGTACTGGAACTGCGACAGCATCAGATTCGACACGGTGTTGGAGCCGGCAATGAAAGCACCCAGTGCGCCAACCGCAGGCGAGAAGAACGGGTAGACCCCGCCTACGCTGTTGGCCACCAGTTGTGCCATGGCCACTGGCATGGAGACCAGATCCGAACCGTTGACACCGGAGTTGATCAAGATCCGCACCATCGGAATGGTGAAGATCAGCACGAAGCCAGCGCCCAGCAGCGTCTTGCTCGATTCGGCGATGGCAGCGCCCAGCTGAGCGGCTTTCATCCGATGCAGGAAGAAGGTCACCAGCACTACCATGCAGAGAATCCCGCCTGGCAGATACAGCGGCTCCAGCGTGCCGGACACACCGGTTTCACCGAGGATGTCCCGCCAACCGAAGCTCACCGACATCAGCGCCGCCTTGAGGTCCGGGAAGATCCGCGACATCACCAGGAAGATCGCCAACAGCAGGTAAGGCGCCCAGGCCATCGGCACGGAGATCGGTGTGCGTCCGGCGACGTCTTCGATCTTCATCTCGATCTTGCCCATCCACTCAACCGGCCACTCGCTGGCCGGGGCGAAATCCCAGCTGGTCTTGGGCAGCAGGAAGCCCGCCTTCGCCGCCGGAACCACAATGGCCAGGCCGACCAGAGCGCCGATCATCGACGGGAATTCCGGACCGAGGAACACGCCCGCCGCAGCGTACGGAATCACGAACGCAAGACCGGTGAAAATGGCAAACGGCGCCATTGCCAGACCTTCGCTCCAGGAACGATTACGACCGAAGAAGCGCGTCATGATGCAAATCATGATCAGCGGCATGAGGATGCCGCACAGCGCATGGATGATCGCCACGCGGGAGTAGATCAGCTGGAAGAACACTTCCCAGTTGCTGCCCACGGTTGCCAGCTGACCGCCGAGCGTGGCCTGGTCCAGACCACCTGCGACACCCACCAGAATTGGCGTACCCACCGCACCGAAGGACACTGGTGTGGATTGCACCATCATCCCCAGCACCACCGCCGTCAGCGCCGGAAAGCCCAGTGCGACGAGTAGCGGCGCAGCGACCGCTGCTGGAGTACCGAAGCCCGAGGCGCCCTCAATGAAGCAGCCGAACAGCCAGGCCACGATCAACACCTGGACGCGCTTGTCCGGGCTCACGTTGGCGAAGCCCCGACGAATCGACGCGATACCCCCGGAGTGTTTAAGCGTGTTCAGGAGAAGGATGGCGCCAAAGATGATCCAGAGGATCGCGGCGGTGAGAATCAAGCCTTGCAGCGTGGAAGCCAGGACCCGGTTGAAGGTCATGTCCCAGGCCAGCAGCCCGATCAACGCAGTGAGCACGAAAACCAGCGGCATTGCGTACTTGGCCGGCCAGCGAAAGCCGATCAGCAGTACCCCCGCCAGCACCAGCGGCACGAAGGCCAGTATGGACAGCAGTGTCTGACTCATTGTTGGGTTCCTTGTTTTTTGTTGTGAACCGCTTACATCCGGGAAAGCCCGGTCCCACGCATGGCTGAAATGAAGAATCACCTCAGTCCGAGAAGCTGACTAGCAAGTCATGTTAGCCCGCCCCTCTTGCTCGAAAGCCCCGGACGCTGGAAGCGCCCGGGGCTCATCAAATCGCGTCGGCGATCAGCTCATGCTGACCGCCGACTGTCTTGCTGATGCCGCTCAACCGACCTGCTGCTTGAAGCGCTGACGCCAGGCATGCAGCAGCGGCTCGGTATAACCGCTGGGCTGCTCGCGACCCTTGAACACGAGGTCACAGGCCGCCTGGAAGGCCGCCGAACCCGCATAGTCGGCAGCCATCGGGCGATAGGCCGGATCGCCGGCGTTCTGCTGATCGACCACCTTGGCCATGCGTTCCAGGGTCTCGCGCACCTGCGCTTCATCGACCACACCGTGATGCAGCCAGTTGGCCAGGTGCTGGCTGGAGATACGCAGCGTGGCGCGGTCTTCCATCAGGCCGACATCATGGATGTCCGGCACCTTGGAGCAACCAACGCCCTGCTCGACCCAACGCACCACGTAGCCGAGGATGCCCTGGCAGTTGTTGTCCAGTTCCTGCTGGATCTCGTCGGCGGACCAGTTGCGCTCCGGCGCGACCGGGATGGTCAGCAAATCGTTGGTCAGCTTGTCGCGCTCGGCGGCGAGATCGACCTTTTCCAGCTCAGCCTGAACGGCCTGCACATCGACCTGGTGGTAGTGCAGCGCATGCAGCGTCGCACCCGTCGGCGACGGCACCCAGGCGGTGTTGGCACCAGCCTTGGGATGACCGATCTTCTGCTCGAGCATGGCGGCCATCAGGTCCGGCATGGCCCACATGCCCTTGCCGATCTGCGCCTTGCCACGCAGCCCGCAGTTCAGACCGACCAGCACGTTGTTGCGCTCGTAGGCCTGGATCCAGGCGGTGCTCTTCATGTCGCCCTTACGCAGCACGGCGCCGGCTTCCATGATGGTGTGCATCTCGTCGCCAGTGCGATCAAGGAAGCCGGTGTTAATGAAGGCCACACGGTTCTTCGCGGCGCCAATGCAGGCCTTGAGGTTGACGCTGGTGCGGCGCTCCTCGTCCATGATGCCGACCTTCAGCGTATGGCGCGGCAGGCCGATCAGGTCTTCGACGCGACCGAACAGCTCATCGGTGAAGGCGACCTCGGCAGGGCCGTGCATCTTCGGCTTGACGATGTACATCGAGCCGGTGCGCGAGTTGCCCTTGCGCTGCTGGTCATGCTTGGCGATCAGGCTAGTGACCACACCGTCCATGATGCCTTCGGGGATCTCGTGGCCTTCACCATCGATGATCGCCGGGTTGGTCATCAGGTGACCGACGTTACGGATGAACAGCAGCGAGCGGCCATGCAGCTTCAGGTTGGAGCCATCAGCGGCGGTGTACTCGCGATCTTCGTTCAGGCGGCGGGTGATGCGCTTGCCGCCCTTCTCCATATCTTCGACCAGATCGCCCTTCATCAGGCCCAGCCAGTTGCGGTAGACCAGTACCTTGTCGTCGGCATCGACCGCGGCGGTTGAGTCTTCGCAATCCATGATGGTGGTGACGGCGGCTTCCAGCAGCAGATCCTTAACCCCAGCGGCATCGGTCTGGCCGATGGGGCTGTTCGGATCGATCTGGATTTCGACGTGCAGGCCGTTGTTCTTCAGCAGAATCGCAGTCGGCTCGATTGCTTCGCCCTGGAAGCCAACGAACTTCTCAGGTTGCTTCAGCCGGGTGACACTGCCGTTTTCCAGGGTGACCTTGAGCTCGCCATCCTGCACACGGTAGCTGACCGAATCCGCATGGCTGCCTTCGGCCAGCGGCGCGGCCTGATCGAGGAAGTTACGTGCGAACGCGATGACCTTGGCGCCACGTACTTCGTTGTAGCCGGGGCCTTTCTGCGCGCCGTTCTCTTCGCTGATGGCGTCGGTGCCGTAGAGCGCGTCATACAGCGAGCCCCAGCGGGCGTTGGCGGCGTTCAGTGCATAGCGCGCATTGCCGATCGGCACCACCAACTGCGGGCCGGCCTGGGTGGCGATTTCGCTGTCGACGTTGCTGGTGCTGATCTTCACCTCGCCCGGCTCGGGCTGCAGGTAGCCGATGGACTCGAGGAAGCTGCGGTAGGCCGGCATGTCGCTGATCGGGCCGGGATGGCTGCGGTGCCAGTTGTCAAGCTCGACTTGCAGGCGGTCGCGCTCAGCAAGCAGGGCACGGTTCTTCGGCGCCAGGTCATGCACCAGCTGGTCGAAACCACTCCAGAAAGCAGCCGCCTCGACGCCGGTGCCCGGCAGAACTTCGTCTTCGATGAAGCGTTGCAGGTTGGCCGCGACTTGCAGACGGCCCAGGGTTACACGCTCGGTCATGTTGTTCTCCTATCCGAATCAGTTGGCGACAGCGGCAACGCCAGCCTTGGCGACCTGTGCATCTTGAGCAGCGGTCACGCCGGAGACGCCGACCGAACCGATCACCTGCCCATCGACGATCACCGGCACGCCACCTTCCAGCGAGCACACCACCGGCGCAGACAGGAAGGCATTGCGACCGCCGTTGACCATGTCCTCGTAGCCCTTGGTTTCGCGACGACCCACCGCGGCGCTGCGCGCTTTCTCAGTGGCGATGTAGGAGGCGATCGGCGCACAGCCGTCCAGACGTTCCAGCGCCAACGGATGGCCGCCGTCGTCGGCAACCACAATGGTCACGGCCCAGCCGTTGTTCTGCGCTTCGCTGCGCGCGGCGGCCAAAATGGCGGTCACTTCGGTCTGGGTCAGCATGGCTTTGGTTTTCATTGTTTCTCCTGTCTTCAGATTCGGTTGTTCGTTTGGGCCGCGGCCAGAGCTGCCAAGTTGACCGGTAGGGTGGGCCGGGCAACGTTCCGCTTCAGCCCACCGGGCGGCATGTGATCAGCTATTGGTGGGCTGAAGCCCGCCCTACTTCGACTTCGGCGATTTCAATCTAGCCTTCGACGTTGTCACCCCATCGCCTCCTCGACGATTTCGATCCAGTGCCGCACCGGTGTCCGCCCGGCGCCGTCGAGGTGCGTCTGGCAGCCGATGTTGGCGGTGACGATGACTTCCGGCTTGCCGCTTTCCAGTGCGTTGAGCTTGTTGTCGCGCAGCTGATGAGAGATCTCCGGCTGGGTGATCGAATAGCTGCCTGCAGAACCGCAGCACAGATGCGCATCCGGTACCGCGGTGAGATGGAAGCCGAGCCGGGTGAGCACGTCTTCGACCGCGCCGCCGAGTTTCTGTGCGTGCTGCAGGGTGCAAGGGCAATGAAAGGCCATGCGCTTGTCGGTCTCGACCTTGAGCCGTTCCAGCTCAGCGCTGCGCATCACTTCCACCAGATCCTTGGCCAGCTCGCTGACCCGCGCGGCCTTGGTCGCGTAAGCCGGATCGCCTCGCAGCAGATGACCATAGTCCTTGATGAAGGCACCGCAACCACTGGCGGTCTGAACGATGGCTTCGGCGCCGCCTTCGATGGCGGGCCACCAGGCGTCGATATTGCGGCGAGCACGGTCGAGGCCGGCTTCCTGGGCGTTCAGGTGATAGTCCACGGCCCCGCAGCAGCCGGCTTCACGCGCTGTCGTCACGCTGATGCCAAGGCGATCAAGCACGCGCGCCGTGGCGGCATTGGTGTTCGGCGACAGGCTCGGCTGCACGCAGCCTTCAAGGATCAGCACGCGGCGTGCATGCAACACCTGGGGCCGCGGCTTGGCGGGGGTAACCTGACGTGGCAGGTGCGCCTTGAGCGTCGCCGGCATCAACGGACGCAGCGTGTTACCGGCACCCAGCAGCGCCTTGAACAGACCCGGGCGCGGAATCACGGTGCGCAGGCCGGTGCGTAGCAGGCGTTCACCGGCCGAGCGCGGCACCTGCTGTTCCATGAAGTCGCGGCCGATATCCAGCAGATTGTGGTACTGCACGCCGGACGGGCAGGTGGTTTCGCAGTTACGGCAGGTCAGGCAGCGGTCCAGGTGGGTCTGGGTGGCCTCGGTAACTTCGCCGCCTTCGAACATCTGCTTCATCAGATAGATGCGCCCACGCGGGCCGTCCAGCTCATCGCCAAGCAACTGGTAGGTCGGGCACGTGGCGTTGCAGAAGCCACAGTGCACGCATGATCGGAGGATGCTTTCGGCCTCCTCCGCCCGTGGCAGCTTCTTCGCGGCTTCGCTCAGATTCGTTTGCATATCAGACCTCGGAATACATGCGGCCGGGATTGAAAATCCCCTGCGGGTCGAGCGCCGTCTTGAGCTGGCGGTGGTAACGCAGCAGCGGCTCAGCCAATGGCTGAAACGGGCTGGTGGTCGCGCCAGCGGTAAAGCAGATCGCATGACCCCCGACTTCACTGACGATGGCGCGAATGGTTTGCGCATCGGCATCGGATTTGAGCCAGCGCTGGGCGCCGGCCCAGTCAATCAGCTGCTCGCCGGGTAGCGCCAGCACCGGGGTATCGGTAGGCAGCGACAGACGCCACAGCGGACGGGCATCACCGAAGAAGCCCAGGCGCTGTTCGCGCAGTTCATTCCAGTAGCCAACGTCCAGCGTCTCGCCACCGATACGGTCGCAAGCGGCGTTAACCGAGCCTTCGCCGCCTTCGAGACGCAGATGCAGCGCCTGTCCGTCATGGCTCGCCGCCGTGATCGGCACCGGTTGCTGTCCCCACTCGGCGAGCTTGAGCAGTGCACGGTCGACCGGAATCTCGACCCGCAGGCTGCGACACAGGCGCGGCTTGGGCAGCACTTTCAGCGAGACTTCAGTGATCACGCCAAGACAGCCGAAGCTGCCGGCCATCAGCCGTGACAGGTCATAGCCGGCGACGTTCTTCATCACTTCGCCGCCGAAACGCAAGTGTTTACCGAGGCCAGTAATTACGCGTGTGCCGAGCACAAAGTCGCGCACAGAGCCGGACCAGGGCCGGCGCGGACCGGACAGGCCAGCGGCGATCATCCCGCCAACTGTGGCCCCTTCGCCAAGATGCGGCGGTTCGCACGGCAGCATCTGGTTGGCCTCGTCGAGCGCGGCTTCCAGCTCCGCCAACGGGGTGCCGGCGCGAACGCTGACCACCAGCTCGGTAGGGTCATAGGTGACGATGCCGCGATGGGCGCGGGTGTCGAGCAGCGTGCCCTGGACCTCGCGGCCGAGAAACGCCTTGCTGCCGCCGCCCTGAATGCGCAGCGGGATATTGCTGGCCAACGCCTGGTTGACCTGTTCCAGCAGCTGTTGGCTGTCGTCGAAGGAAACCGTCATCAGAAGCGCTCCAGTTCAGGGAAGGGCAACTGCCCGCCATGGACGTGCATGCCGCCGAATTCGGCGCAGCGATGCAGTGTCGGGATGTTTTTACCGGGGTTGAGCAGGCCGCTGGGGTCGAACGCAGCTTTAACCGCATGGAACAGGGTCAGCTCGTCGGCGTTGAACTGGGCGCACATCTGGTTGATCTTCTCGCGCCCGACGCCATGCTCGCCGGTGATCGAGCCACCCACCTTGACGCACAGCTCGAGAATCTTGCCACCCAGCGCCTCGGCGCGCTCCAGCTCGCCTTCGGTGTTGGCATCGAACAGGATCAGCGGGTGCATATTGCCGTCGCCGGCGTGGAACACGTTGGCCACACGCAGGCCGTATTCGTCGGAAAGATCACTGATGCCCTTGAGTACACCCGGCAGCTCGCGGCGCGGGATGGTGCCGTCCATGCAGTAGTAGTCTGGCGAAATCCGTCCGACCGCCGGGAAGGCGTTCTTGCGTCCGGCCCAGAACTTGACCCGCTCGGCCTCGTCCTTGGCCAGCCGCACTTCGGTGGCGCCGGCTAGCTTGAGCACCTCGCCCACACGGGCGCAGTCATCATGGACGTCGGCTTCGACACCATCCAGCTCGCAGAGCAAAATCGCCTCGGCGTCAACCGGGTAACCGGCATGGATGAAGTCTTCGGCGGCGCGAATCGACAGATTGTCCATCATCTCCAAGCCACCGGGGATGATGCCGGCCGCGATGATATCGCCCACCGCGCGGCCGGCTTTTTCCACCGAATCGAATGCCGCCAGCAGCACCTTGGCCACCTGCGGCTTGGGCAGCAGCTTGACCGTGACCTCGGTGACGATGCCGAGCATGCCCTCGGAACCGGTAAACAGCGCCAGCAGGTCGAAACCTGGCGAATCCAGCGCGTCGGAACCCAGTACCATGCGCTCGCCCTCGACGGTGAGGATCTCGACCTTGAGCAGGTTATGCACCGTCAGCCCGTATTTCAGGCAGTGCACACCACCGGCGTTCTCGGCGACGTTGCCGCCGATGGAGCAGGCGATCTGTGACGAGGGATCCGGGGCGTAATAAAGGTCATAGGGCGCCGCCGCTTGGGAAATCGCCAGATTGCGCACGCCGGGCTGGACGCGAGCGAAGCGACCGGCCGGGTCGACTTCGAGAATCTTGTTGAAGCGCGCCATGACCAGAAGGATGCCCTGCTCCAGCGGCAACGCACCGCCCGACAACCCGGTTCCCGCGCCTCGCGCCACAACCGGCACGCCGCGCTTATGAGCGATTTTCAGTAGGGTTTCGACCTGCTCGATGCGCTCGGGCAGCACCACCAGCATCGGCGTGGTGCGGTAAGCGGAAAGGCCATCGCACTCGTAAGGCTTGAGGTCTTCGCCGCGATGGAGAATGTCCATGTCGGGCAATTGCGCCTTGAGCTCGGCAAGCAATGCCGCTTTGTCGACCTTGGGCAGCTCACCATCGACGCGTTCGTCGTAGAGGATATTCATGGCAGTCGGTGCTCTCATTGTTCACCGCGCGCACGGCCAGCTGCGGTGGTTTGACGCATCATTAGCCCGACACCTTCCTGCCGTCCACACTAAAAACCACTGGTCCTACCAGTTTCTTTCATTAGCCTTTCAGCGGGAATGGCCACAAGCACCGGATATACGGGCCTTTAGCGGAGCGATTCGAGATTGATGTAAGATCCGGCCAAACTGGTCCTACCAGTAACGGAGCCCACTATGCTGACTGAAAACTCCCAGGATCGCCGCCAGCTGTCGGACGTAGTAGCCGAGCGTATAGAGCGCCTGATCGTCGACGGCGTGCTCAAGGTTGGGCAGGCGCTACCATCGGAACGGCGCCTGTGCGAAAAGCTGGGCATTTCGCGCTCGGCACTTCGCGAAGGGCTGCGGGTGCTGCGCAGCCGCGGGATCATCGAGACCGCCCAAGGGCGAGGCTCCCATGTGGCAAAGCTGTCCGGTGAGCAGGACGCGAGCCCACTGATGCACCTGTTCAACTCCCAGCCGCGCACCCTATACGACCTACTTGAGGTCCGCGCCTTGCTCGAAGGCGAATCGGCCCGGCTGGCCGCACTGCGCGGCACTGATGCCGACTTCATCCTGCTGCGCCGCCGCTACGAGGAAATGCTCGCCGCGCACACCACGGAAGAAGCCGACCCGCGCGAGCATGCACGCCTCGACCACGCCTTTCACCTGGCCGTCAGCGAGGCGTCGCACAACCCGGTGCTGGTGCATACGCTGCAGTCGCTGACCGATCTGATGCTCTCCACCGTGTTCGCCTCGGTGAACAACCTCTATCACCGACCGATGCAGAAGCGGCAGATCGACCGGCAGCACTCGCGGCTATTTCACGCCATTACCGAGCGCCTGCCGGATCAGGCCCAGCGCGCCGCGAGAGACCATATCCACGGCATTCGCGACAACCTCAAGGAGATCGAACAAGAGGAGCAGCGTCTGGTGCGGGCGACCATGCGACTGGAAGGCTGGGGCTGACGCCCACCCCGGCAGACACAATTGAGCCCTCAAAGCACGATGTTGACGCTAGGGAATATCCGCTGACTCTGCCCATCCCTCCCTTGCATGAATCCCTGCGCCGCCCCTAAAGGCTGTCCGCCCTGTAGTCCAGCGCGCCCGCCAGTCGTGGCTGGCTCCGACTGATTGCTGAACTGTGAAAGACGCTCCCTGTCGACTTTATTAAGCGCGGACGAACCGTCACAGGTTGCGCATATGCGCTGCCGCTTCGGCAATTCCGCGTCCTTAGCCAGTCATTCGGAGGAATGTTGCATGAACAGATCAGCCAAATTTGCACTCGGCAGCAGCCTGCTTGCGCTCATGCTCGGAGTAGGTGGTTGCACCATCGAGAAGGAAGAATCCGGTCGGTTGCCCGACGTAGATGTGCAGGGCGGCAACATGCCTGAGTACGACGTTAAAGACGCTGACGTCGATGTGGGTATCAAAGAACGATCTGTGCCACTTCCGAACGTAGACGTCGACACCGAGTGATAGCCCCTGGAAGCACCGGGCTCGATAGCGCCCTTACTAAGGAGGACCCGTGCGAAACAATCACCCCCGTCTCGCCAGCCGCAGCGATCAGACGCCTGACGGATAAACCGTGATTGCTCAGCAAAACCCCAACTATTACCTGTGAGGAATGAACGATGAACGCATTGAACAAGAAGCCACTAGCACTCGCCACCGCCCTGATGGCCGCCAGCCTAGCGCTGCCCGCCGCCGCCCAAGAGACGCAAAAGGGCATGCAGACTCAGCAGGCAGGCACCTCCATTCGAGTTGGCCATAACGTCGTTGATGCCGTTGACGATGTTCGCGAGAACGTTGCCGATTTGATCGGATCGCTGCGCCAGTCCGGGGTATCCATGGGCATCACCAACTGGCAGCAGAGCGATGGTCAGCTGGCAAAAATGGAACAACAGCTTAACCAACAGATGGAGCACCGGCTGGACGAGAAAGCCGAACGCACTGACGATGATTGGATTACCTGGATCCGCGACGAAGATTACAAGGTTGGCGTGACCAAACAGGTCAACGAGCTGGCCAGCAACTTGGACGAAGTGGCGAAGATGCTCAGCGGCGCGTCAAGCCAGAAGATGCAGGAAATCGACAGCGCCGACGTCGTGAATCAGGTCGATGACCTGCAGGAAACTGTCGAGGACTTGGTTCAGGCACTGCAGGACATGGACGGTATGAACGTCAACAAGCAGAACCTGCAGCAGGCACAGCAGCGCCTGGATACCCTGGAGAAGGAGCTGGACCGCCTGAATGATATGGCCGAGGCGGAATGGCGCACCTACGCCCTTGGCGAGCAGTTCAATCCCGCCGTTCATAAAAACATATCCGAGCTTGCGCAGATCCTGCGGAGCCTGTTCCAGCAAAGCTAACCCCGTCCTAGGACTCGGTTCGCACCAAGCCCCGCCAGCGCCAAAGAGTCGCATGGCGGGGCTCGCTCCCTCCCGTACAACATGCCCTCAGACCCCGACGCTTCGGTCGAGAAGGCGTTCAACCTCGAGCGCTCACGTCGCAGTGCTAAACGGTCTTGGTGCCCAAGGCAAACCCTACGCCTTTAAGCCCGCTAAGAGCCCCCATGCTAGACTGGCCGCCTCTTTCCGCTACCTGTTACCGCCCGTGCCCGATTCTCAAGCCTGGCTGCCTGCCGACCGCCTTTGCGCCCCACCCGCACCTGATCTGCACGACTGGCTTTACCTCGACAAGGGGTCGCTCACCCGTCGCCTGACCGAGCTGGCCGACGGCGCGTTCAGCGTCGAGCCCCTGAATGAAGGCTGGCAGGTCATGCGCGCTGACGAATGCGCCGCGCTGGACGTAGCTGAAGGGAGTGAAGGCTGGGTTCGCGAAGTCTATCTACGTGGCCACCATGAGCCCTGGGTATTCGCCCGCAGTGTCGCCGCCCGCCAGGCCCTGGAACAGTCCGGACTGGATCTGCCACACCTGGGTAGCCGCTCGCTCGGCGAACTGCTGTTCAGCGACCCGGCGTTCAGCCGCGGCCCACTGCAAGCCCGACGCTACCCCGCCGCCTGGTTGCCGCAGGATGTTCGCCAATCGCAGCTGTGGGCGCGCCGTTCCTGTTTCAGCCAGGACAAGCTGCGCGTGCTGGTGACCGAAGTGTTTCTGCCAGCACTGTGGCAGGCCGCACGGATCACCACCTGAACGCGGCACAGACTGCCCGTAACCGCCGCTCACCGACCGGAGCCCCGCCGATGTATCAAAAGCTTCTGCAATCGAGCAATCGCCTTCATCCGCGCGCCTGGGACTTTATCCAGCTGATGCGCCTGGATCGCCCGATTGGCACCTATCTATTGCTGTGGCCGACGCTCTGGGCGCTGTGGATCGCTGGCGAGGGGTCGCCCAGCGTGAAAAACGTCGCAATCTTTGTGCTCGGCGTGATCCTCATGCGTGCGGCCGGCTGCGTGATCAATGATTTCGCCGACCGCAACCTGGACGGGCACGTCAGCCGTACCAAGGGCCGTCCACTGGCGACGGGCAGGGTCACCTCGAAGGAGGCCTGGATCCTCTTTGCCGTCCTTGTCGCACTGAGCTTCGGCCTCGTCCTGCTGACCAACGCGGCCACGGTCTGGCTATCGTTTGGCGCGCTCGGTGTCGCATCGCTCTACCCCTTCATGAAGCGCTACACCTACTACCCGCAGGTTGTGCTCGGCGCGGCGTTCTCCTGGGGCATGCTGATGGCCTTTACCGCCGAGCGAGGCGAACTGCCCCCCGAAGCCTGGCTACTGTTCATCGCCAATGTGCTGTGGACGGTCGGCTACGACACCTATTACGCCATGGCCGACCGCGAGGACGACTTAAAGATAGGCATCAAATCCACGGCGATCCTATTTGGCGAGGCTGATCGGGTCATCATCGCCACGCTACAGGGCCTCGCCCTGTTCTGCCTGATTCTCGCTGGCGTGCGCTTCGAACTCGGGCAGTGGTTTCATCTTGGGCTGACCATCGCCGCGGCCTGCTTTGCCTGGGAGTTCTGGAAAACCCGCTCGCGCAAGCCACAGGTGTGCTTCCAGGCCTTTTTGCATAACCACTGGGCAGGGCTGGCGATTCTTGCGGGGATCATGCTCGACTACGCTACAAGAGCGGGCTAGTGCGCCCCAGCACGCAGCATGACCGAACCCAGCAGCTTCGAGACGCTTGCTAGACGGGGTTGGGCGGCATTCGTTCTGGGGCAGAGGCGCCAACTCCTGTCACATGGCTGCAACATTTCCGTTATCTAATGCCGAGCGACAATAAAACGGACCGAGAGCGGACATGAACGGTAAATGCATACTGATCGTCGATGACGAAGCGCCGATTCGGGAAATGATCGTGGTGGCGCTGGAGATGGCCGGCTACGAATGCCTTGAAGCGGAAAACGTCCAGCAGGCCCATGCGCTGATCATCGATCGCCAACCGGATCTGATCCTACTCGACTGGATGCTGCCCGGCACATCCGGCATCGAGCTGGCTCGGCGCCTCAAGCGCGACGAGATGACAGCCAACACACCGATCATCATGCTCACCGCCAAGGACGCCGAGGACAACAAGATCCAGGGCCTGGAAGTGGGCGCCGATGACTACATCACCAAACCCTTCTCGCCTCGTGAACTGGTGGCGCGCCTCAAGGCTGTGCTGCGCCGCGCCGGCACCAGCGACAACGAAACACCGATCGAGATCGGCGGTCTGCTGCTCGACCCCATCAGCCACCGGGTGACTATCGACGGCACACCCGCAGACATGGGCCCGACCGAATACCGCTTGCTGCAGTTCTTCATGACCCATCAGGAGCGTGCCTACACCCGTGGGCAGTTGCTCGATCAGGTCTGGGGCGGCAATGTGTATGTCGAGGAGCGCACGGTGGATGTCCATATCCGCCGCCTGCGCAAAGCACTGGGCGAAACCTATGAAAACCTGGTGCAAACCGTGCGTGGCACTGGTTACCGTTTTTCCACCAAGAGCTGAACAAGCCGCAACCGCCGAGCATGAGCTGGCGTTGTAGATGATTTCCGGCCGGCCTCAAGCTGCCTCAAGGAGCGTTAGCGGTGAATCAAGACTGGCAAGGCGCTCTGGCGCGCCGCCTGCTGTTGATACTGGCTGGATGCCTGCTGGTGGGCCTGGTCACGGGCGAATATGCCTGGGCACTGGTGATTGGCCTTACCGGTTACCTGGGCTGGACGCTGCGCCAGATCCGGCGCCTGTTGCTGTGGCTGAAGAGCGATCAAACCGATCAGCCTCCGCCGGACAGTCATGGCATCTGGGGAGAAATTTTCGACAACCTGTACCAGCTCCAGCGCCGCGATCTGCGTCTACGAGCCCAGCTGCAATCGGTGATCGACCGGGTGCAAGGCTCGACCACCGCGCTTCGAGATGCGGTGATCATGCTCGACAGCGATGCCAATCTTGAATGGTGGAACCCTGCCGCGGAGCGCTTGCTGGGTCTGAAGAAACCGCACGATACCGGCCATCCGGTGACCAACCTGGTGCGTCATCCGAGCTTCAAAGAATATTTCGACAAAGGTCGTCACGAGGAACCGCTGGAGCTGTCGTCGCCAGTCAACGACCGCCTCTGGCTGCAGATCACCATTACCCGCTACGGCAACAGCGAGCATCTGATGGTGGTACGCGACATCACCCGCCTGCATCTGCTGGAGCAGATGCGCAAGGACTTCGTTGCCAATGTGTCCCACGAGCTGCGCACGCCGTTAACGGTGATTGCCGGCTACCTGGAAACGATGCTCGAACATACCGACGAAATGCCTCCGCGCTGGCCTCGGGCGTTGAACCAGATGAGCCAGCAGGCCGGCCGCATGCAGCTCCTACTCAACGATCTGCTGCTACTGGCCAAGCTCGAAGCGACCAACCCGCCGACCAATACCCAGCCGGTGGCCATCGCCAAACTGCTGCAGTCCATCAAGAGCGACGCCTTGGCGCTGTCGGCCGAGCGCAACCACCAGATCACCCTGGAAGCGGACCCTACCCTGCTGCTCAAGGGCAGCGAGAGTGAGCTGCGCAGCGCGTTCTCTAATCTGGTATTCAATGCGGTGAAATACACGCCGGACAATGGCGAGGTGCATATCCGCTGGTGGTGCAACGAAAATGGTGCACACCTGGCCGTGCAGGACTCAGGGATCGGCATCGAACCCAAGCACCTGCCGCGTCTGACCGAACGCTTCTACCGGGTCGACTCCAGCCGCGCGAGCAGTACCGGCGGCACCGGCCTCGGCCTCGCCATCGTCAAGCACGTATTGCTGCGGCATCAGGGCCGTCTGGATATCAACAGCACGCCCGGCAAAGGCAGCACATTCACCTGCCATTTCCCACTGACCCAGGCCACGGTGCCGTGACCGCTGTGCAACCACCCGGCAGCTGACGCCTCAACGGCTCCTTGAAATAACCCCGAGCCGGCCCCATCCTTGGGCCGTCTTTGACTACCCGACACCCTAATGGACCCTTCCCCCGCTAGTTACGCCGCTTCATCCTACTTCGCCGATTTCGGCATGATTCTGTTTGCACTTTTCCTGGTCTTGCTCAACGGCTTCTTTGTGGCGGCCGAGTTCGCCATGGTCAAGCTGCGCTCCACCAAGGTCGAGGCGATCGCCAAGCAGCACGGCTGGCGCGGGCACATCCTGCGCAAGGTACACAGCCAGCTGGACGCCTACCTGTCGGCTTGTCAGTTGGGTATCACCCTGGCATCGCTAGGCCTCGGCTGGGTCGGTGAGCCGGCCTTTGCCCACCTGCTGGAGCCGGTACTGGCCGCCGCAGGCGTGCAATCCCAGGCAGTTGTACATGGCATCGCCTTTTTCACGGCTTTTTTCATCATTTCCTACCTGCACATCGTCATCGGCGAGCTGGCCCCCAAATCCTGGGCGATTCGTAAACCCGAGCTGCTGTCGCTGTGGACGGCGGCGCCGCTCTACCTGTTCTACTGGGCGATGTATCCAGCGATCTACCTGCTCAATGCCAGTGCCAACGCCATTTTGCGGGTGGCCGGCCAGGGCGAGCCGGGGAGCCACCACGAACACCACTACAGCCGCGACGAGCTCAAGCTGATCCTGCATTCGAACCGGGCGCTGGATCCGGCCAACCAGGACATTAGGGTGCTCGCCTCGGCGGTCGAAATGAGCGAACTGGAAGTGGCCGACTGGGCCAACTCCCGTGAGGACTTGCTGCAACTGGAACACAACGCTTCGCTGGCCGACATCCTCGACCTCATTCGGCGCCACAAGTACAGCCGCTACCCGGTCTATGACAGCGAGCAGGGCGACTACATTGGCCTGTTGCATATCAAGGATCTGCTACTGGCGATCGCAGGCGACGAGCAGCTGGCTGAGCATTTCGTACTCAGCGACATACTGCGGCCGCTGGAGCGGGTGCCGCGCTATCTGCCGCTGAACGTGCTGCTGGACCAGTTCCGCCAAGGTGGTGCGCATTTCGTGCTGGTTGAAGAAGGCGACCACAAGGTGGTGGGCTTCCTGACCATGGAGGATGTGCTGGAAGTGCTGGTGGGTGACATTCAGGACGAGCACCGCAAAACCGAGCGCGGCATTCTTGCCTATCAGCCAGGCAAGCTGCTGGTACGGGGAGACACGCCACTGTTCAAACTCGAGCGCCTGCTTGGCATCGACCTGGATCATATCGAGGCCGACACGCTGGCGGGACTGATCTACGAGACGCTAAAACGAGTGCCGGAAGAAAACGAAGAGCTGCTGGTGGATGATCTACAGATCGTGGTCAAGAAGATGCGCGGACCGAAGATCGTTCTGGCCAAGGTACTGAAGCAGGAATAAGCCCGCATGGAGCCGTCATGCGGCAAAGAGCGGTGGCGTCGAGCGTTTTGCTTTCAGTTGATGGGCTAGGGCTTGCAGCGGCCCTTAGTCCCCACCAACCGCAAAATTGGGCAGGCTGTTGACCGGCTGGGCGAAATCGAAGGGAATCGATTCGACGGCCAAACCGACGTTGCGCTGGACCACGAAATGCAAATGCGGGCCGGTGCTGTTGCCAGTGTTTCCGGAGCGGGCCAGCAAGCTGCCGGCTTCGATGTGCTGGCCTTCGCGTACGCTCACCGAGCCCTTCATCAGGTGCAAGTAAACGCCCATGGTGCCGTCATCGTGCAGGACCCGGACGAAATTGCCGGCTGGGTTGTTGCCCCGGCCACTCTGCGCGTTCTCGATTTTTACCACCATGCCGCCGCGCGCCGCCACGATGGGCGTGCCTTCAGGCATGGCGATATCGGCGGCGTAGCGACCTTTAGGCGTGAAGTGACTGTACTTGCCGTTGGCGCCCTGAGTCAGGCGGAACGGGCCGCCACGCCACGGCAACGGATACCGGTAGGGTTTGGGCAGCAGACGCGGATCACCCAACGCGTGACGTAGCTTGGGTGTGTACTTGAGCGGCTTTGATGGGTCGAGCGGCGCGAGTGTTGCCAATCGGATCTGGCTACGCGGCGGCAGTACCCAACGGATCGGTTTATCCGGGGCGCCGACGGCATTCTGTACGCCGGTCAGCTTGAGCTCAATATCCACGGGCGCAAACAGATCGTTGCGAACCAGCAGCGTCTCGCCCGCGGCATGCTTGCGGGTTTCCAGCTTTACCTGGTTGTCGAGTTTCTCGACCATGCGATCGCTGAAGGTGAATAACCTCGCGCCTGGTGCAGCCTGGTCGCTGTAAGTGACCACGCCGTTGGCGTCAGTGTATTTGTAGATGGTCAGGGCCGACGCGGGCGAGGCCAGCCAGAACGACCCGAGAACGAGAATGATGCGCCACGACATAACGGCAGACTTCATAGGGTTATGTAGTAAGAGGGCTGCAGACTAGCAGCGCAACGGTGCGCACGCGAGCCACCGACCGTCGGCCTGTGAAATTGTTCCGGCGGCACTGCAAATTTCAGATGACCGGAGCTTCTATTTGCAGACCTAAGCGGTGCTCGTCTCTATTCAGGCGCCTGGGACGAAGTGCCGTTGTGCTGTCCCGCGGGCGATGAGGCGTGACAGATAATCGAGCTTCTGCGGATCACGATCGACGAAGCGGAAGGTCAGCTGCAACCATTCACTGTCCGGCTTCGGCTCCAGCGCCGCGACGGCGTGAAGGTAACCGTTGAGGCGGGCCACCTCGCCGCCTTCGCCCTGCTCCAGATCAAGCACGGCACTTTCTAGCACTTGCGGCAGCGTCTCGCCGCGCTTGACCACCAGCAGCCCCTCTTTGAGGCTGAGGGCCTTGATTACACAGGCAAGCGTTCCGCTCGGCAAACGCAACTGGCCCTGGCCGCGGCCGCCGCTGGCCGCAGTCGGTTTGGCTGCGCCCGGCTGAGCGAGCGGCGCGGCGAACCCGGGTGCCGGCGAGGCGACCGGCGCAGAAGCCGGTTTGACAACTTCAGCTTTACCGCCCGTCAGCGCAGCCAGGGAATCGTTCGCCATTCCGGTATTGGTCGGCCGTGCCGGTGCGCTGGCGGCCAACGCGTCGAGCTTGCCGGCCCGTCCGAGCGCCTTGCGTACCTTGGTAGTCAACTGTTCGTTGGAGAATGGCTTGCCGATGAAATCGGACACACCTGATTGGATCGCCTGGACCACGTTCTCCTTGTCGCCACGGCTGGTGACCATGATGAACGGGGTGGTCTTGAGCTTTTCCTGGGCACGGCACCAGGTCAGCAGTTCAAGGCCGGACATTTCCGGCATTTCCCAATCACAAAGAATGAGGTCGAACGAATCCCGATCGAGCATCTGCTGGGCCTTGCGCCCGTTCACAGCGTCCTCGATACGAATCCCCGGGAAGTGGCTGCGCAACCCCTTCTTGATCAGATCCCGAATGAAGGGCGCGTCATCCACCACCAGCACACTGACCTTGCTCATCACTCGCTCCTGCTTGAATGGCCGCCAGCATAGCGTTAGCAGCCCGACGAAAAAAGCGTTCCAGATCAAAGCAGCGGCCAGCCTCCTACTGTACGCACGGCTGCTGCCTGCTCCCGATCAGGACAACGCCTGGATCTGGCCGGCATACTGCAGGTATTTCGCCCAGCAAAACGCGAGGCCTTCATGGTTCAGCACATTCTTGTCGCCCACGATCTCAGTCCCGATGCCGACCTGGCCCTGGGCCGCGCCGCACAGTTGGCGCAGCAGACCGGGGCACGACTGAGCGTCTTACACGTTCTGACCGGCAACCCAGGGGCAGCGGAGCAGCGAAATGCACAGAGCTATCTGCAGACAACGCTTGAGCGCCACGGCCTCGCCCAGCTGCAGCCCTGGATTCGTAAGGGCCGCGCCGCTGAAGAAATTCTTACCCAGGCCGCTGGGCTGGAAACCGATCTGCTGGTGATGGGCCGCCACCACCGCCAATCTCCGCAAGGATTTGCTGGCACCACACTGGAGCAAGTGCTGCAGAGCTGCACCGCACCGCTGCTTCTGGCTGTCGCACCGGCAGCGCCCTATTCACAAGCGCTCGCCGCGCTGGATTACTCCAGCTGCGCCAGCCGCGCGCTGCAGGCTGCGTGGCAACTATTGCCGGCTGCCAGCGATCTGACCGCACTGAACATCTACGAAATGCCGGACCTTGATCAGCCGAGCGAGCCCGACCTGGCATTGCAGCGCGAACTGTTCGATCAGTTGCTCAGCGACCTTCAAGCGGGTCTGGACAATTCCGGCGCGCGACTTCATTCGAACCTTCTCCACGGTGAGCGCAATAGTTGCCTCGATTCGGCCATCGCCGCGCTGCAACCGCAACTTCTCGCACTGGGGAGCCACAGCCGTGGTGAAATCAGCAACGCGCTGCTCGGCAGCCTGACTCGGCAATACCTCGACCTGCCGCCCTGCGATGTGTTGATCTCTCATTGACCGCCCAAGGCGGGCGACATGCGCGCCCCCAGTCCAACCGCCTGCGTGACACAAGCCGGGGCGCCACCGTTATGTCAGCTAGCCTGAGTGGCGCGCTTTACGGCTTTACGCTACGCGTATCGTCCGCCGCATTGAGTGAACACGAAGCGCGCTCATTCGATCAGCCCGCATTTTCCAGGTAGGTGTGCAGCTCGACGAACTGCTGCGTCAGCTTGTGCCGCGGGTCGAGGTGGATCAGCGGCGTGCAGACCTGATGCGACTCGCGCATGCGTACCGAACTCATCAGGTGCACCGGAAGTACGGGTAACCCCTCAGCCAGCAGTTCGTCGATCATCTGTTGCGGCAGGGCCGCGCGCGGCTGGAATTGGTTGACGACGATGCCTTCGACACGCAGCGCTTCGTTATGGTCTTCCTGCAGCTCCTCGATTTCGTCGAGCAGGCTATACAGCGCCTGACGGGAGAAGCTGTCGCAGTCGAATGGAATCAGGCAGCGGTCCGCAGCTATCAAGGCCGATAGGGTAAAGAAATTCAGGGCCGGTGGCGTATCCAGATAGATACGTTCGTATTCTTCGGAAAGACTTTCCAGCAGTTTGCGCAGCTTGTTGATCTTGTGCTTGGCTTCGAGCTTGGGTTGCAGATCGGCCAGTTCTGCGGTGGCGGTAATCAGGTGCAGGTTTTCGAAACGGGTTTCCGTGATCGGTGGGCGAGCCTTCTTGCCCGCCGGCCCTCCCGCCAGGATCTGCTTGAAGTAATCGGCGATGCCCGTTGGCAGTTCGTCGCCGGTGAGGCCGGTGAGGTAATGGCTGGAATTGGCCTGCGCATCCAGGTCGATCAACAGCGTGCGATAACCTTGCGCTGCGCTGACTGCCGCCAGGTTGCAGGCAATGCTGGACTTGCCAACACCACCCTTTTGGTTGAATACGACCCGTCGCATGCTCCGTCCTCTGATCATGGTTTCACCGGAGTCTATACAACGCAGATGGCACTCTGGCGACTTTTCATGGACCGAAGGCGCCGCAGGCCCACCGTTCAGCTTTGCTACCCTTGGCGCATTACGACAACGAGGAAAGACCTGTGCCGAGGTTTCTGATCGCTTTGCTGTTCGCCTTATTGAGCCAGCAGGCCGCCGCCCAATCACAAGGCGACGTGCTGCGTGTAGGCATCACGGAGGTCCCACCCTTCGTCATCCAGGAGGCCGATGGCAGTTGGAGCGGTATCAGCATTGACTTGTGGGAGGCGATCGCAGAGCAGGAAGGTTATCGCTACGAGCTGCGACCTTTGCCGTTCGACCAGCTGCTACCGGGCCTGCAGGACGATCGGCTGGATGTGGTGGTCGGTGCCCTGACCATGACTGCCGAGCGCGAGGCACTGGTGGACTTCACGCACCCGTTCAATCGCACCGGACTGGCAATTGGCGTTCCCCAGGATCAACAGGGTGCCGGCTGGGGCGCCGTCCGTGCGCTGTTCTCCTGGCAATTCGCAAGCCTGGTGCTGGGCCTGGGTGCGTTGCTGCTACTGGTCGGCGCGCTGCTCTGGCTGTTCGAGCGCCAGCGCAACCGCGAGCAGTTCGGCGGCAGCTCGGTTGAAGGGCTCGGTAACAGCTTCTGGTGGGCGGCGGTCACCATGACCACGGTCGGCTACGGCGACAAGGCACCCGTGACTCTCGGCGGTCGGCTGATTGCAATCGTCTGGATGTTCGCGGCATTGATCATGGTGTCGACCTTCACTGCAGCCGTGACCAGCACCTTAACGGTCGGCAGCCTGCAGAGCGGCCTGCAAGGTCCGGACGATCTGCGCAGCGCACACGTTGCGACAGTGGACGGCACCGTAAGCGCAGGCTACCTGCAAGAGCACCGCATCCGAGCCACCGCGTTCCCTGATGTGAGCCAAGCCATTAAAGCCGTGCTCGAAGGAGAAGCAGAGGCGGTGGTGTATGACCAGCCCATCCTGCAGTTCCGCAACACCGAGTTGCTGGGCAAAGGCTTGCGGCTGCTGCCCGGCACCTTCGAGCAACAGTCCTACGCCTTTGCAGTGCCCGCTGGCAGCCCCTACCGGGAGCCGCTGAGCCAAGCGATTCTGGACATCACCAACAGCACGCGCTGGCTAGACGTGCAGACGCGCTATCTCGGCGAGCAGTAATCCATAGCGCCCCTCACATGCCGAGAGCGGCGAGACATTCAGACGGCGACGGGCGCCTTGATGTGCGGATGGGCCTCGTACCCTACCAGCTCGAAATCCTCGAAGCGGAAGGCGAACAGGTCCTTCACGTCGGGATTGAGCTTCATCGTCGGCGGCGGTAGCGGTTCGCGGGTTAGCTGCAGGTCGGCCTGTTCCAGGTGGTTTGCATAGAGGTGGCAATCCCCACCGCTCCAGATGAACTCCCCCGGCTGCAGGTCGCAGACCTGAGCCACCATCAGCGTCAGCAGCGCATAGCTGGCGATGTTGAAGGGCACACCGAGGAAGATGTCGGCTGAACGTTGGTACAGCTGGCAGCTGAGCTTGCCGTTCGCAACATAGAACTGGAACAACGCGTGGCACGGCGGCAGGGCCATCTCGTCGACCAGCGCAGGGTTCCAGGCTGAAACGATCAGGCGTCGCGAATCCGGGTTCTTCTTGATCATCTCCACCAGCTTGCTGATCTGGTCGACCGACCCGCCGTTGGGGGCCGGCCAGCTGCGCCATTGGTAACCGTAGACCGGGCCGAGCTCGCCATTCTCGTCGGCCCACTCGTCCCAGATACGCACCCCGTTTTCCTGCAGGTACTTGATGTTGGTGTCACCCTGCAGGAACCACAGCAGCTCGTGAATGATGGATTTGAGGTGGCATTTCTTGGTGGTCACCAGCGGAAAGCCTTCGCTCAGGTCGAAGCGCATCTGATGGCCGAACACGCTGTAGGTGCCGGTGCCAGTGCGATCGCTCTTGAAGGTGCCGTGCTCGCGCACATGGCGCATCAGGTCGAGATACTGTTTCATCGATGGGCTCGAAGCGGGCGCCGTGGCGCTGTGGAAGAGATCCTGCAGATAGTAAAAGTTTGGCGCTCGGCTTGTCGCGTTTATGCGACAAGCCGGGCCTTGCAACTCAGGCTGATGCCTTGGCCGGCTCGTGGCGGTAGCCCCAGGCAATCATGCCGAGGCCGATCAGGATCATCGGCACGCACAGGACCTGCCCCATGGTCAGCCAACCGAACGCCAAGTAGCCGAGCTGCGCATCGGGTACGCGCACAAATTCAACGATGAAACGGAAGATGCCATAGCAGACGGCAAACAAGCCGGAGACTGCCATGGTCGGTCGTGGCTTGCTCGAGTAGATCCAGAGAATGACGAACAACGCCACGCCTTCCAGGGCGAACTGATAGAGCTGCGAGGGATGCCGCGCCAGCTGCTGCGGGTCGGTGGGAAAGACCATGGCCCAGGGCACATCGGTCGCCTTGCCCCACAGCTCAGCATTGATGAAGTTGCCGATGCGCCCAGCCCCCAGCCCGATCGGCACGAAAGGCGCGATGAAGTCCATCAGCTCGAAGAACTTCTTGCCGTTGCGCCGGGCGAAAATCCAGGTGCACAGCAGCACGCCAAGCAAGCCCCCGTGAAACGACATGCCCCCCTTCCAGACCTGGAAGATAAGCGTTGGCTCGTTGATATAGGACGCCAGATCGTAGAACAGCACATAACCCAGCCGCCCGCCAACGATCACGCCCATCGCCACCCAGAACACCAGGTCAGAGAGTTTGTCCTTGTCCCAGCTGGGATCGAAGCGGTGCAGGCGGCGGGACGCCAGCAGCCAGGCCCCGCCTATGCCGATCAGGTACATCAGGCCATACCAGTGGATTTGCAGCGGGCCTAGCGAAACGGCCACAGGGTCTATCTGCGGATAAGGCAGCATCCGGGTTTCCTCAAATCAAGAAATTGATACCAACGCCCAACAACAACAGCGCAAACAGGCGCCTCAGCATCAGCGCCGACAGCCGATGGGCCAGTTGCGCCCCGATACGGGCAAAAAACATACTGGTGATCGCGATGCCCAGCACCGCTGGGAAATAAACGAATCCAAAGCTCCAAGCCGGGAGATGCGGGTCCTGCCAGCCGACCACTGCGAAACTCAACGCGCCGACGATGGCAATCGGCAGGCCGCATGCGGCGGACGTCGCCACCGCCTTTTGAATGGGCACGCTGCGCCAGCTGAGAAAGGGCACCGTTAAAGAACCTCCACCGATTCCGAAGATCGCCGACGCCCAGCCAACCACGACACCAACCAGCGTGAGCGCCGGCTTACCGGGCACGCCTCGGCTGGCCTTGGGCTGAAGCGAAAACGCCATCTGAACGGACACAGCGATGGCGAAGACCCCGATGATTTTCTGCAGTAGCGGTCCTTGAATCGCAGCCGCCGTGAGACTGCCCAAGGCAGCGCCAAACAGAATGCCAAGGGTCATCCATAGCACCACGGGCCAGAGCACTGCACCTTTGAGATGATGAGCTCTGATCGAGTTCAGCGAAGTAAAAACGATGCTCGCCAGCGACGTGCCGACGGCCAGATGGGTCAGCACCAACGGATCGAAACCCTGGAGAGTGAAGCTGAAAACAAGCACCGGGACGATGATCATCCCACCGCCTACACCGAACAGCCCGGCCAGCAAACCAGCAAACCCGCCGAGCAGCAGGTAAAGCGCGAACTCCATCGGGCCATCCTGACCAAAACAAAGCAGCATGTTAGCGGAAAAACTGCCCGGAAGCTGAAAGCGGGTTGCCGAGCCGGGCGGCTTGGCTTCAAGCTTTCGCCTCTCGCACCCAGCTGAGCCTGACCATGTGCCTAATCGTATTCGCCTGGCGCCCGAGCCACGCATTGCCGCTCATCGTCGCGGCCAACCGTGACGAATTTCATGCGCGTCCCAGCCTGCCGCTGGGCCACTGGGACGACGCGCCAGAAATCGTAGCTGGGCGCGACCTCCTGGCGGGCGGGACCTGGATGGGAATCAGTGCAGCGGGACGCTTCGCCGCACTGACCAACATCCGCGCACCGGGTACCCCAGCCGGTGCGCGCTCACGAGGCGAACTGCCCGAGCGCTATCTGCGCAGTGATCTGTCGCCCCAGGCCTACCTGAGCAAATTGACTGGCCACCTCGAGCATTACTCGGGCTTCAATCTGCTGGTTGGGGATGCGCGTGAGTTGTGGTACCTGAATTCAAAGTCCGCCACACCGGAACGGTTGTCGGCCGGTGTCTACGGCTTGTCGAACGCAGCGCTGGATACACCCTGGCCGAAGCTCGTTCGCGCCCGCGCCGCGTTGCAGGCTTGTACCGATGCACCGGAGGTGGACACCCTGTTGCAGGTGTTAAGCGACCCCCAACCCGCCGCAGACGGCGAGATGCCAAGCACCGGCGTGCCCTACGAATGGGAGAAGAAGCTGTCCAGCGTATTCATATCAAGCGCTGACTACGGCACCCGCGCCAGCACAGTATTGATCCGCCGCGCGGACGGCTCCGCACATATCACCGAGCGCCGCTTCGGACCGGCTGGGGTGCTGGATCAACGCCGCATCGACGTGCATTCATCCAGCCAGGAGGGGCGCTCGGATCCGATCTAGAGCGCCGCCGACGGGTTGAGCATGCGATCCAGCCCCAGGTTGCGCAGGGTCAACTGCACGGTGGCATGGATCACCTGAGGGCTGTCCATGACCATGACCTTGGCCAGCAGCTCGCGCGCCGTGACCGAGCTGATCTGACGCAGCATCCACTTCACCTTCGGCAGGTTGGTGGCGTTCATTGACAGGCTGTCGAACCCCATCGCCAGCAGCAGGATGGCCGCACCGGGGTCACCTGCCATCTCACCGCAGATGCTGACCGGCTTGCCTTCGCCGTGGGCTTCACGGACGACGCGCTGCAAGGCCTCGAGCACTGCCGGATGCAGGTAATCATAGAGATCGGCCACACGCGGGTTGTTGCGGTCGACCGCCAGCAGGTATTGGGTCAGGTCATTGGACCCCACCGAGAGGAAGTCCACCTGACGCGCCAGTTCGCGGGTCAGATAGACCGCAGCCGGCACTTCGATCATCACCCCCACCGGCGGCATTTCGACGTCGGTGCCTTCGTCACGCACCTCGCCCCAGGCGCGGTGGATCAGGTGCAGCGCCTCTTCCAGCTCGCGCGTGCCGGAAATCATCGGCAGCAGAATGCGCAGGTTGTTCAGCCCGGCGCTGGCCTTGAGCATGGCGCGGGTCTGCAGCAGGAAAATCTCGGGGTGATCCAAGGTAACGCGGATGCCGCGCCAGCCGAGGAACGGATTTTCTTCCTTGATCGGGAAGTACGGCAGGCTTTTGTCACCGCCAATATCGAGACTGCGCATAGTCACCGGCAGCGGATGGAAGGCCTGGAGCTGTTCGCGATAAATCGCCATCTGCTCCTTCTCGCTGGGGAAGCGCTCCTTGATCATAAAGGGCACTTCGGTGCGATACAGGCCGACGCCTTCGGCGCCGCGCTCCTGGGCGCGCACCACATCGGCGAGCAGGCCGGTGTTCACCCATAGCGGAATACGCAAACCATCGGTGGTCTCGCACGGCAACTCGCGCAGCACGTCGAGCCCTTCGGACAGCTGCCGTTCCTGCTCGGCCAGAACCAGATACTGCTCGCGCAGCACCTTGGCAGGATTGGTGATGATCTCGCCACGGGTGCCGTCGATGATCAGCTCGATGCCGTCGACCTTCGAGTACGGCAGGTCGACCGCCCCCATGACCGTCGGAATGCCCATTGCCCGGGCCAGGATCGCCACATGCGAGTTGCTCGATCCGAGCACCGACACCATGCCCATCAGCTTGCCTTCAGGCACTTCGCCGAGCATCGCCGGAGACAGTTCTTCACTGACGAGGATAGTGTTGTCCGGGTAGGTCAGCGTCTGCTGCCGGGCCTGCTGCAGATAGCTGAGCAGACGGCGACCGATGTCTTTGACGTCGGAGGCGCGCTCACGTAGGTAGGCGTCGTCCATCATCTCGAAGCGACCCACATGGTCGGCAACGACTTGGCGTAACGCGCCTTGCGCCCACTGGCCGGTGCGAATGACCTTGGACACCTCGCCACCTAGGGCAGAGTCGTCGAGCATCATCAGGTAGACGTCGAACAGTGCGCGCTCTTCCTTGCGCATCTGCGTAGCAAGCTTGTCGGACAAGGCACGCATGTCGGCACGTACAGCCGCGAGCGCAGCTTCGAACAGCTCGAGCTCGGCTGGAATGTTATCGATAGCCTTGTCGGGCACGACGTCCAGATCAGCCGGAGGCAGCACGACGACTGCCGTACCCACCGCCGCCCCGGGCGCACCCGGAATACCGATGAAACGGGTTTCCTGAATGCCTTTGCCCTGCCGGCCGAGGCCGCGGATCGAGCCGGTTGCCTCGGCGTGGGCGATTACCCCGGCGAGCTGCGCGCTCATCGTAACCAGGAAGGCTTCCTCGCCTTCGTCGAACAGGCGCTGCTCTTTCTGCTGGATGACCAGTACGCCCATCACCCGCCGGTGGTGGATGATCGGTGCGCCGAGAAAAGAGGCGTAGCGCTCTTCACCGGTCTCGGCAAAGTAGCGATAGCGCGGGTGCTCGGAGGCATGCTCCAGGTTCAGCGGCTCCTCGCGGGTGCCAACTAGACCGACCAGACCTTCGTTAGGCGCCATGCTGACCTTGCCGATGGCTTTCTTGTTCAGACCTTCGGTGGCCATGAGCACGAAGCGTCCGGATTCCGGATCGAGCAGGTAGACCGAGCAGACTTGGCTGCCCATGGCCTCCCGAACTCTCAGCACGATGATGCCCAACGCCGCCGTGAGGTCCTTGGCGGCATTGACTTCCTGGACGATCTTGCGAAGCGTGCCGAGCATGCTCAGGGGCTTTCTCCCGTCAATCCCGCGCCAAGAGGCGCGGGGCGAGTTCTTTTAAGGCGCGACGGTAAACCTCGCGCTTGAAGGTGACCACCTGGCCCAGCGGGTACCAGTAACTGACCCAGCGCCAACCGTCGAATTCTGGCTTGCCAGTCAGATCCATGCGCACCCGGTCCTCGGCGCCGGTGAGGCGCAGCAAAAACCACTTCTGTTTCTGACCGATGCACAGCGGCTGGCTGTGAGTACGCACCAGGCGCTGCGGCAAGCGATAGCGCAACCAGCCGCGGGTGCAAGCAAGGATTTTCACATCCTGCTGTTCCAAGCCGACTTCTTCGTTGAGTTCGCGGTAGAGGGCCTCTTCCGGCGTCTCGCGTGGATTGATTCCGCCTTGCGGAAATTGCCAGGCATCCTGATTAATCCGCCGAGCCCACAACACCTGCCCGACATCATTGGTCAGGATGATGCCGACATTGGGGCGAAAACCATCGGAGTCGATCACGGCAACAACCTCGCAAACGCATGTCGCGGCATTGTTCCACAAAAACGTGAAAAGCAGAAAGCGCGCATGGGAGCCATTGATCAACCAGAAGCGGCGCTCCATCGAAGTGCTTGGCATCTGCCATCTATCGAGCGATCCCGCTATGCTTCGCCTCCCTTCATCGCCCGAGGAACGCAGCGTGCGCCTGGCTCTATTCGATCTCGACAACACCCTCCTGGCCGGTGACAGCGACCACGCCTGGGGCGAATTTCTCTGCCAGCGCGGACTGGTCGACGCCGAGGCCTATCGCGCCCGCAACGATGCTTTTTATCAGGATTACCTGGCCGGCGCGCTGGATGTGCTGGAGTATCAGAACTTCTGCCAGGAACTGCTTGGGCGCAGCGAGATGCCGCAGCTTCAGCAATGGCATGCTGAGTTCATGCGCGACCACATCGAACCCATCGTGCTGGCGAAAGGCGAGGCACTGGTCCGCCAGCATCATGACGCCGGTGACCGGGTGGTGATCATCACCGCAACCAACCGCTTCATTACCGGGCCTATCGCCAAACGGCTGGGCGTCGATACCCTGCTGGCCACCGAATGCGAGATGCAGGAGGGGCGATACACCGGTCGGCTGACCGATGTGCCGTGCTTTCAGGAAGGCAAGGTGACACGAATCGAACGTTGGCTGATGGAAAATGACCAGAGCCTGGATGACAGCTATTTCTACAGCGACTCGCGCAACGACCTGCCACTGCTCGAGCGGGTCAGCCATCCAGTCGCCGTCGACCCCGACCCCACCCTTCGCGATATCGCTCAGCAGCGCGGCTGGAGCATCATCAGCCTGCGCTGAGTGGCGGCCGCAGACTAGACCGGCTTGGCGCCCATCAACCCCATGATGGCGATCAGAATCAGCAAGATCAGCCCAGCGTAAACCAGCGCAAAGCGTGGCAGGCGCGCGGGCGCTGGGGTATCGCCCAACGCTTGCCAGGCGCGCAACCGGCCACCGAGTAACAAGGTGAGCGGTACGAGGATCAGAAATAGCACCGAACTGACCAGCAGCCACAGCTGGCCGAGCGGTAAGCCTGCCAGATGGGCCAGCCACCAGCCTGTCACCGGCAGCAGCAATCCAAGCACGGCGAGCAACGGCAGCGACATCAGCCGGGTCCGCCGCAGTTTTTTCTGCAACACGGTGGAATCCCCCCGCCGCGAGGCTTTCCAGAGCATGACAATGTGGGCGACCAGCCCGAGCGTGAGCAGGATTGCCAGCGCGGCATGGGTAATGTTCAGCAGTTGATAGTGTTCCATCAATCCTCGCGGTACGGCTGGTCAGCCGAGAAACAGTTGGTAGGCCGGGTTGTCTGTCTCGTCCCAGTAGCGGTAGCCGATCTTGTCCAGCGCGGCCGGCAACAAGTGACGGTCCTCGGCGGGTACTTGCAAGCCGGCCACCACTCGACCGTCAGCAGCACCATGGTTGCGGTAGTGGAACATCGAAATATTCCAGCGCCCGCCGAGGTTGTTAAGAAAGTTGAACAGCGCGCCCGGACGCTCCGGGAATTCAAAGCGGTAAACCACCTCGTCGCTGACGCCGGACGCATGTCCGCCGACCATATGACGTGTGTGCAGCTTGGCCAGCTCATTGTCGGTGAGATCGAGTACCGGGAAACCCTTGGCGCGCAACCCTTCTACCAGCGCCGCACGCGGATCGTTTTCCGGATGCGTCTGCACGCCGACGAAGATGTGCGCTTCGCGATCCTGGTGGTAGCGGTAGTTGAACTCGGTGATCTGGCGCTTGCCGATGGCCTCGCAAAAGGCCTTGAAGCTGCCCGGCTCCTCGGGGATGGTCACTGCAATGATCGCTTCGCGCTTCTCGCCCAGCTCGGCCCGCTCGGCGACGTGACGCAGGCGGTCGAAATTGACGTTAGCCCCTGAATCGATGCCCACCAGTACCTGGTTCTCGACCCCGTCACGCTCGACGTAGCGCTTGATCCCGGCCACCGCCAGGGCACCGGCCGGCTCGGTGATCGAGCGGGTGTCGTCGTAGATGTCCTTGATGGCCGCACAGATCTCGTCGGTACTGACCGTGATCACTTCGTCGACATGGTGCCGGCAGATATCGAAGGTGTACTGACCGATCTGCGCCACCGCCACCCCGTCGGCGAACAAGCCCACCTGCGGCAGCACCACGCGCTCGCCGGCCGCCATCGCCTGCTGCAGGCAGTTGGAATCATCCGGCTCCACGCCGATGACCTTGATCTCGGGGCGCAAATATTTGATGTACGCGGCCACGCCCGCGATCAGCCCGCCGCCGCCCACTGGCACGAAGATCGCGTCCAGCTGGCCCTGATGCTGGCGAAGAATTTCCATCGCCACGGTGCCCTGCCCGGCAATGACGTGAGGATCGTCGTAAGGGTGGATATAGACGTAGCCCTTCTCCTCGACCAGCCGCAGCGAGTAGGCCAGCGCCTCGGGAAAAGCGTCCCCGTGTAGCACCACCTTGCCGCCGCGCGCACGCACGCCCTGCACCTTCAGTTCCGGCGTGGTACGCGGCATGACGATGGTCGCCTTGATACCCAGCTCGCGGGCCGCCAAGGCCAGGCCCTGGGCATGGTTGCCGGCCGATGCGGTGACCACGCCGCGCGCCAGCTCCTCGGGTGACAGCTGCACCAGCTTGTTATAGGCACCGCGAATCTTGAACGAGAACACCGGCTGCAGATCCTCGCGCTTGAGCAGAATCTGGTTACCCAGCCGCTCGGAAAGCTGGCGGGCAGGCTGCAACGGGGTTTCCACCGCAACGTCATAGACGCGCGAGGTGAGGATCTTCTTGACGTACTGTTCGAGCATCGTGAGCTATCTTGGCGGGCCTTGCGGGGCAGACGAGTCTACTCTGCGAAAAACCCTGCGACCACCGTCAATCGGCGCGTAAAACAGCAGTACAGCCTAAGCAGGCAAGACCCGCCGCGGAGCCCCCGCTATACTCCCACCCTTCGACTCACTCACCGCCCCGGACCTTTACGCCATGACTCAGGATCAACTCAAGCAGGCTGTCGCCCAGGCCGCTGTCGACCTCATCGTGCCGCAGCTCACCGACCGCAGCATCGTCGGCGTTGGCACCGGTTCCACCGCCAATTTCTTCATCGATCTGCTGGCCAAGCACAAAGGCTTCTTCGACGGCGCGGTAGCCAGTTCCGACGCAACCGCCGAGCGTCTGAAAGGCCACGGCATCCCGGTTTACGACCTGAATTCGGTATCGGACCTGGAGTTCTACGTCGACGGCGCCGACGAGACCAACAGCCATCTGGAACTGATCAAGGGCGGCGGCGCAGCCCTGACCCGGGAAAAGATCGTCGCCGCAGTGGCGCGCACCTTCATCTGCATCGCCGACGGCAGCAAGCTGGTCGAACGCCTCGGCGAGTTTCCCCTGCCGGTCGAAGTGATACCGATGGCCCGCAGCCACGTGGCGCGTGAATTGGTCAGGCTGGGTGGAGATCCGGTCTACCGTGAGGGCGTGGTGACCGACAACGGCAACGTCATTCTGGTCGTGCACAACCTCATGATCGGCTTCGCCCCGGATGTGGAAGCGCAGATCAACAACATCGTCGGCGTGGTCACCAACGGGCTGTTCGCTGCACGCCCGGCCGACATTCTGCTGCTAGGCACCAAAGACGGTGTTCAGACCCTCAAGCGTTGACTATTTGGTTGTTGGCACCGGCGAGCTCGGTCCACGCACCGACCTCCAACCACATGAAGTACTGCAAGCCTTCGTCGCTGATCACGTTAAGTGACAGCGATCGGGGCGATCCAAATCGAAGGTCAGCGCCTACGACTGAAAACATAGAAGCGGTTCGGCTCCGCGACGACATAGATATTCCCCTGCCCGTCCATGGCGACACCCTCGGCCTGGTCTATTCCCTCCACTAAGCCGTTGAGGCCGCCGAGCAGTCTGATGAAGCTGAGCGGCCGGCCTCGCTGGTCGAGTTCGACCAGCAGGCGCGATTCATCGGACAGCATCAGGGTGTGGCCGGTGCGCGGGTCGATGGTCACCGATGAGATATCACGCACCAGCAACGGCTGCTCGGGCCAGGCCTCGAGGATGCCGGCGGCACCGTCCTCTCCGGGAAAAGGCAGCTCGAACAATCCCTGCGGATCGCGCTCCTTGGCCAACAGCATGCGTTTGGTGCGCGGATTCCAGGCCAGCCCTTCAAAGCCTTTATTACCTGCACCGTTGAAACCCAAGTCATAGGTTGCGAGATCATCAAGATCGAGACTTTCCACCCCTGGCGCCAGCCGAAACACTGCAACCAGCCGACGCCGCTCGTCGACGATACCGAGTCGCCCGTCATCCAGCGCTTCGACCGCTTCAGGATCAGAGAATCCGGTCAGGGTGATGCGCCGCAGCACGACGCCGCCAGGGGAAAACTCCACGAGCTGCGGGTTTTGGCCGGTGACGGTAAATAGCGTCCCGGTCGCAGCATTCCAGGTCAGCCCAGAAGTTTCGTCGTCTTCCAGGCCAAACAATTTGGTCTCCAACGCCAGCTCATAGTCTGGCAACCAGATGCTCGCCGCGCGCTCTTGAGAATCGATGTATTGCTCCTGCCAGTAGAGTTTCAGCTGGTCGTCCCAATGCAGCATCCAGCCGACCAGCAAGGCCATCGCGATGGTTAGGACTAAGGAAACGTACAGAAACAGGCGGATGCGGGATGGTCGGATGGCGGCGTCAGGCATGTAGGCAAACCCAAGTAGAGCGTGCGATTACAGCATGACCTTCACAGGGAGGATATAGCGCTGCAGGCCGGATACGTCAGACGTACCCGGCCCATACTGGGTTAAAGCACGCGACTTTCGAAGCGAGACAACCCGACCAGTTCCAGTACCAGTTCGTCACCCTGATGGAGGGGGCCAACACCCACCGGCGTGCCGGTCAGCACCACGTCGCCCGGTTGCAGGCTGAAGTGCCCGGCGATGTGCTGCAGCAGCGGCAGGATGGCATTGAGCATCTGGTTGCTGTTGCCGTCCTGACGCACCTCACCGTTGATGGTCAGGCGCACGCCGATGTCAGTCAGATCTTCCACTGCATCGCCCGGCACGAATGGAGCCAGCACGCAGGCACCGTCAAAGCTTTTAGCGATTTCCCATGGATGGCCCTTTTCCTTCAGTTTGGCCTGCACGTCGCGCAGGGTCAGGTCGAGGGCTGGGGCAAACCCGGAGATCGCGTCGCGAACCTCTTCTTCGTTCGGCTTGCGCGACAACGGCTTGCCGATCAGCACGGCGATTTCCGCCTCGTAGTGCACGGCACCACGGTCAGAGGGAATACTGAAGCCGCTGTCCAGCGGCACGGTGCAGCTGCCGGCCTTGATGAACAGCAGAGGCTCGGTCGGCACCGGGTTGTTCAGCTCTTTGGCGTGCTCGGCGTAGTTACGACCGATGCAGACGACTTTGCCCAACGGGTAGTGGATCGTGGTGCCGTCGGTGTACTGGTGCTTGTAGGTCATGGAGAGTTCCTGTCTGCTCAAACAGCGAAGATCTTGCCCGGATTCATGATGCCGTTCGGATCGAAGGCTGCCTTGACCGCCTTCATGTACTCGATTTCCACCGGCGAACGGCTGTACTCGAGGTAGTCACGCTTGGTCATGCCGACGCCATGTTCGGCAGAGATCGAACCGTTGTACTTCTGTACGGTTTCGAACACCCACTTGTTCACCGTCGCGCACTTGCCGAAGAACTCGTCCTTGTCCATCGCATCCGGCTTGAGGATGTTCAGGTGCAGGTTGCCGTCGCCGATGTGGCCGAACCAGACGATCTCGAAATCCGGGTAGTGCTCACCGACGATGGCGTCGATTTCCTTGAGGAAGGCCGGCACCTTGGCGATGGTGACGGAGATGTCGTTCTTGTACGGCGTCCAGTGGCTGATAGTTTCGGAGATGTACTCGCGCAGCTTCCACAGGTTCTGCAGTTGCTGCTCACTCTGGCTCATCACGCCATCGAGTACCCAGCCCTGCTCAACGCAATGCTCGAAGGTCGCCAGCGCCTGATCGGCGCGCTCATCGGTGGTGGCTTCGAATTCCAGCAGCGCGTAGAACGGGCAGCTGGTTTCGAACGGTGCCGGCACGTCGCCGCGGCCGAGCACCTTGGCCAGTGCCTTGTCGGAGAAGAACTCGAAGGCGGTCAGGTCCAGCTTGTCCTGAAAGGCGTGCAGCACCGGCATGATCGAGTCGAAGTCCGGCGTGCCCAGCACCAGCGCAGTCAGATTGGTTGGCTGGCGCTCCAGGCGCATCGTCGCCTCGACGACGAAGCCCAGTGTGCCCTCGGCACCGATGAAGAGCTGGCGCAGGTCATAGCCGGTGGCGTTCTTGATCAGGTCCCTGTTCAGCTCGAGCAGGTCGCCCTTGCCAGTGACGACCTTAAGCCCCGCTACCCAGTTACGGGTCATGCCATAGCGAATCACCTTGATCCCGCCGGCATTGGTGCCAATGTTGCCGCCGATCTGGCTGGAGCCTGCGGAGGCGAAGTCCACCGGGTAATACAGGCCCTTGTCTTCGGCGAACTGCTGCAGCTGTGCGGTGACCACGCCCGGCTGGCAGACCGCGGTGCGGTCCATCTCGTTGAATTCGAGAATCTGGTTCATATAATCGAACGACACCACCACCTCGCCATTGGCCGCCACGGCGGCAGCGGAAAGGCCGGTGCGGCCGCCCGAGGGCACCAGAGCGATCTTTCGCTCGTTGGCCCAGCGCACGATAGCCTGCACCTGCTCGATGGTCTTCGGGAACACGATGGCCGAGGGTGCCGGGGCGTACTGCTTGGTCCAGTCCTTGCCGTAGGTGTTCAGCGAATCGGCATCGGTCAGCACCTTGCCAGGCTCGACCAGGGTCTTCAGCTCGTCGATCAGGGCGGGGTCGGTCATCATGGGAACTCTCATTCGATTCATGGTCACCCTGAGTACGCTTCAGCTCAGGACATGGGTGTTTCGAGGGGTGCGTATGCTAGCATACGCACCCTTTTGAAACGTGCCTCGGCAGACTCCCGACACCGCTGATACCGGGTCGGCCAGCCTTCGCTGGACACTTCGTCCTACCCTTCGGCCTTAAGGTTTAAATGCAGATGAGCCAGACCTCTCTCGACAAGAGCAAGATCAAGTTCCTTCTTCTCGAAGGCGTGCACCAGAACGCTGTCGACACCCTCAAGGCCGCCGGCTACTCCAACATCGAGTATCTCAAGACCGCGCTGACCGAGTCGGAGCTGAAAGAGAAGATCGCTGACGTCCATTTCATCGGGATTCGTTCGCGCACTCAGCTCACCGAGGACGTATTCGAAGCAGCAAATAAACTGATCGCTGTCGGCTGTTTCTGCATCGGCACCAACCAGGTCGATCTCAATGCCGCCCGCGAGCGCGGCATTGCGGTATTCAACGCCCCGTACTCCAACACTCGCTCGGTGGCCGAGCTGGTGCTGGCCGAAGCCATCCTGCTACTGCGGGGCATTCCGGAGAAGAACGCGTCCTGCCATCGCGGCGGCTGGATCAAGTCGGCAGCCAACTCCTTCGAAATTCGCGGCAAGAAGCTGGGCATCATCGGCTACGGCTCCATCGGCACGCAGCTGTCGGTGCTCGCCGAGGGCCTCGGCATGCAGGTCTTCTTCTATGACGTGGTGACCAAGCTGCCGCTGGGCAACGCCACTCAGATCGGCTCACTGTATGAGCTGTTGGGCATGTGCGACATCGTCTCCCTGCACGTCCCCGAGCTGCCATCCACTCAGTGGATGATCGGTGAGAAGGAAATCCGCGCCATGAAGAAAGGCGCAATCCTGATCAACGCTGCGCGCGGCACCGTGGTCGAGCTGGATCACCTCGCCGCTGCGATCAAGGACGAGCACCTCATCGGCGCCGCCATCGACGTGTTCCCGGTCGAGCCCAAATCCAACGATGAAGAGTTCGAAAGCCCGCTGCGTGGCCTGGATCGCGTGATCCTGACCCCACATATCGGCGGTTCGACCGCCGAAGCACAGGCCAACATCGGCCTGGAAGTGGCGGAAAAGCTGGTCAAGTACAGCGACAACGGCACCTCGGTATCGTCCGTCAACTTCCCGGAAGTGGCCTTGCCATCGCACCCCGGCAAGCACCGCCTGCTACACATCCACCAGAACATCCCGGGCGTGATGAGCGAGATCAACAAGGTGTTCGCCGACAACGGCATCAATATCTGCGGCCAGTTCCTACAGACCAACGAGAAGGTTGGCTACGTCGTCATCGATGTAGATAAGGACTATTCCGACCTGGCGCTGGAAAAACTGCTGCAGGTCAACGGCACCATCCGCAGCCGCGTGTTGTTCTAAGCGCTGCACTGGCAGTATCGAACGGGAGGCTTAGGCCTCCCGTTTTCGTTTTGCCGCATGGCTGCACGGTTTCGCACGATTGTTCAGCTGGCTGAGGCTGAATCGTCGCTTTCGCCCGAACGTGTGTCCGGCCGATCCGGCGACGATGGGCGTTCATCAGGCGTAACGGGTGGCACCTCAGGCGGTGCTTCCAGCGTCGGGGGCCTCGGCTGGCCTTGGCTGTCATCTCCGCTCTCGATTACATCCTGCCGCGGCTCGCGCGTGTCCAGTGGATGTTCGCGGGCTTCCTCAGGGTGCGTGGGACCGGTGCCGGCGGCGATTGTCAGCGACGCAGCCATCAATGTTGAAACGAATAACGAAACGCGTATAGCCATGAGCGTCTCCCGATTAGAAGCCATGGGGTGTCCCGGCGCAATCAGCTGCGGCAGCGGGAGCCCAACGGCTGCGCAAGAAAAAGCCCCGTCCGAAGCCGGGGCTTTTCATCTAGCGGCGAAGGCATATCAGTTGCCCGTAGCACTGCTTCCCGTGGCGGTCGTGTTGCCGACACTGGTACCTGTTTCAGTTCCCGGACCTGCCGGCTCACCGTCAACGGTGGTGCCCATACCGGTTGTCAGGCCTTCGCGGTCGGTGTCGTCGGTAGTTTTGCCGTCCATCATAGTGTCGTCATGGGCGCCGCCCATTTTGCCGTCGTGAGTGCCGCTCTTCATTGAGCTGCTATCCGCGTCGTAACGGCCCTTGTCATGAATGGCTTCGTTGTCCGTTGTGCCTGCGGCAAATACAGCGGTAGACATAAGGCCGGCTAGAGTCAGCGCGGCGAGCTTGGTCGTTTGCATGATCGCTCTCCAGTTTCAAGGGGTTCACATACTCCGGCACTGTCCACGAAAATAAATTTCACCCCAGCGCGTGACAGGATCTTTCAAAACGCTGAAACCCAGATGTGGCGGGCGTTGTAGCCCTGCCGCCATTGGTCGCCATGCTGGCAGCAGACCGTTCATCGGATGTCCACGCGCCATTCTGCCTCGAGGACGCCTGACCAAAACTCAGCGCAACAACTGCCACAACGAAATCCCGATACCAGCCATGCTTTCACCGGCCACTAACCCGGCGGCGGCAACGATCACACAACGTTCGGCCAGGCTGCCCCAGCGGGCCACGAACAGCCAGGCCAACACGGCGCCGAACGCCATCATCAGCGAGATCGAGGCAGGAATGATGAATGCCAGCCCCAGCGCCGCCGAACTGGGTAACCAGCGCAACCGCCAGACCGGCGCCGAGCCTTCGAGCAGGCCGAGCACAACGCCGACCAGTGCTCCGATCAACATCGCCCAGCGGATGTCCAGGCTGATCGAGCCGAGCCCTGCGGTCAGCGCCTGCGCCACGGCTTTCCAGGTCGCCACGGCGGGCGCTGGCCACTCGGGGGTGATCAGCATGGCCTGAGGATCAGGAATCAGCAGTTGATAGACGAGTACCCCTACCAGGCTGCCGACCAGAATACCCAGGCACTGTGCGACCACCTGGCGCGAGGGGGTCGCGCCGATTGCATGACCGACCTTGAAGTCGTTGAGCAGATCGGTGCATTGACCCGCAGCACCGCCTGCAGTGTTGGCACTCATCAGGTTGATCGCCACCTGACCAGGCGCAATGGCAGCGAAACTCAGCTGCGACAGCTGCCCGATCGCACCAATGGGCGGTATCCCGGTGGCGCCGACGACACGTGCCGCAACCATGGCCAGCACCAGCGCCAGTGGGATCGACAGCGCGGCCATGAGTGGATGGATATCAAACAGGCTCATCTGCAGGGCGATCACCAGGATGGCCGCCAGGCCCAGCCCGAGCGCCGGCAGTGGCGCGGGCCGAGCGAATCGCATGCGCTGTGCTGCAGCGCCTCGTCGGGCGCGTAAAAAACGCAGGCTGAGTGAAATCAGCGTAGCGCAGACCATCAGGCTGACTCCCGGCCACAGCAGCCACTCGATCAGCACTCCGAATTGCGGCCCGCTGGCGCCCGCGGGGATCGTCACCAGACCTTCCGTCAACAACCAGGGTGCCAGCACGCCCCAGGCAATCAACGCGCCGAGCAGCAACGACAACCCAACCCGTAAGCCGATGATTCCGCCGAAGCCCAGCAGCAACAGCGACGGTTCGAGGCTGAACGTCAAGCGCTCCAGCTGCGCACTGGGAGCCCAGCGCGGCACGCTCCACCACAGACCGTCCACCAGCTTGGCTAACGCCGCCAGCAGCGCAGCCGAGCCCAGCACCCATAAGCGCCGCGCCGCCTCAGCGCCATGGCTGTAGATCTGCTGCATGGTGGCTAAGGTCGCCATGCCTTCAGGAAAGCGCAGCTGCGTTTCGATAATCAGTGATGGCCGCAAGTACCAGGCGACCCAGATGCCCAGAAAGCTGACCGAGAACACCCAGGCCACCAGCGGCAAGGTGTCGAACTGCTGGCCGGTGATCAAGGTGTACGCAGGAATCGGCGCGACCAAACCGCTGGAAATGATCGAAGCCGCGGATGAGGCCGTGGTCTGGTTGATGTTGCTTTCGTGCAGGGTCCAGGCGGGCCTTCTCAGCACTCGCGCCAGGCTCTGCCAGAAGGCGAAACCGACCAGCAGCGCGATGATCGACATGTTGAACGACCAGCCGATCTTGAGCCCCGAGTAGATATTCGAAGGCGTCAGCACGGCCCCCAGCAGCAGGCCGGTCAACAGCGCGCGCAACGTCAGTTCGCGGGAGGGGTCACTCATGCAGGCTCCATCGAATGGGCGATTGACTCACCTTAGTCCATTAAGTCCACCACAGCGTTTCTTCAACCGTCCGTCGGGATGTCATCCTCAGCGCGCAGATGCCGACCTAATCCCAACGTGAACGCTGAACTTCGTCATTTCTGGCCGGTCGTTTAGTAACTTTTCTATGCAGCATAACGGCACTCCAAACCAAGGATTGAACATGGACGAAGCGGACTTCACCCACCTGGAACGTAACCGGCCTACCGTCACCCTGCTGACCGGCAATGAGCTTCTCGGGCTGTTCTTCAAGCACTTTCTTGGTGAACAGGCTCAGCTAGAGGTAGCCCTGGCGCGGCTCGAGAAGATCGTCCCGGGCAGCACCGATCTCTACCTACTCGACTCGGGAAACAGCCAGACCGAGCAATTGTCGACTCTGCTCGATCAGCTCGACGAGCAGACACCCGTTGCGCTGGTCAACATCGCCCCGGAACAGGCCGAGCAACTTGTCGACAAGCACCCTGCCATCCGCGGCGTGTTTTACAGCCATGCCACTCGCGAGCACCTGCTCGACGGCATCCAAGTATTGCTCGAAGGCGGCGACTGGCTGCCGCGGGTCTTGACCGAACGCCTGCTCAGCCAGTGGCGACGCATGCGCCAACTCGCTGGCAGCAAACCGTCGTTGACCCTGCGTGAGCGGGAAATCCTCAGCCTCGCCGGCAAAGGCCTGTCCAACGCCGAAATAGCCGAGCAGCTGTGCCTAAGCCCCCACACCATCAAGAGCCATATCCACAACCTGTTGCGCAAGATTGGTGCCTCCAACCGGGCCGAGGCGGCCTTTCTGCTACGTGGCCGACTGGATTGGTCCGAGTCGTGTCACGCCTGACGCTGTGCCTGTTGCTGCTGAGCCTGCTCGGCCCGCTGCAGGCTCAGGCAGCGCTGGGCCAGGCGGAAGGCGAGGCGGAACTGAGCGGGCTGATCATCGACAACACCATCACTCGCTTCGGTCACGACTTCCACCGCTACCTGAGCTTTCAATTGCAGGACGCCAGCGCGCTTGAAGGCGATCTGGTGGTGCGTGAACGTCCTTCCGCGCGCTGGGGCAGCCTGGTCTGGGTGGAGTATGGGCAGCGCACGGTCTACCGGCGCTTTCTGCAGCCCAACGTAGCGGAGATCGAAGACATCGCCACCCAAGCCGCGCAGCTGATCTTGGAGGAAGTCAACCGCAGCAAGCTGCAGAACCTACTCCAGGACACCTTCGACATGGACCGGGACGAGCTGTGAATTGCAAAAGGATTAATTCGCCCCGTTCATCACGTAGCGCTTGTTTTGCACCGTTCGATGGATGTTCAGCGCCCCGCCTGCAGTCAAGAATCCGAACACTATTCCGAGGTGCCTGCATGGATTGTCTAGCCCTATTCCGCCGCGGCTTGTTCGCCGCGCTTCTGCTCACCGGTCACGCGGTTCATGCGGCCGACCTGATGGACAACGGAGACCTTGCGGGAGGCTCAGCGAGCCTCGCTGATCAGTCGGCGGCTGCGTTGCAATTGCCCGACATGCAGGTCGCGCGAGTGCTGCAAACAGGCAGCGACAACCTCGCTGACGTAAGCCAGACCGGCACGGCTCAGCTGGCGAACATCATGCAGCAGGGCAGCGACCAGCAGGCCTTCATCCTCCAGCAAGGCGAGAACCAGATCGCCACCATTCTGCAGATCGGCCAGGGCAACTTGGCCGACATCAGCCAGATCGGCAGCGACAACCAGGCCGCGATCGCTCAGATTGGTTCGAACAACGCTGCCAGCATCGAACAGCTCGGCAGCGGCTTGAGCAGCAGTGTCACCCAATACGGCAGCGGCCAACGCGTTCAGATCGTCCAGCATCGCTAATCACCAGCATCGCTAATAAAAAGGTAACCCTATGCGCAGTCTGCATCTCCTTGCGTCAGCCGCTTTGCTGTCTGTCGCCGTTGGCGCCCATGCCGACAACAGCGCCAAACTCGTGCAGACAGGCAATGACAACGACGCCACGGTTGATCAGACCGGGCTGCTTAACGAGGCCACGATCCGCCAGAACGGTACGGCGAACAGCGGTTCGATCTTTCAGGGCGTGATCGCCGAGGAAAATGTCGCCAGCATTGTGCAAATTGGCAGCAACAGCGCCTCCATCTACCAGGGCGATGAGACTCGCTTCTCCAGCGCCAGCGTCTATCAGCAGGGCACCGGCAACCGCGCCGAGGTCGAGCAGCACTGGTATACCAATGAGCTGCAAATCAGCAGCATCGGCGACAACAATTCCATTTCGGCCACTCAAAATGGTTTCGCTCGGGCCGAGGCACGTCAGATTGGCAATGGCAATTCGCTGGTAATGACCCAAGACGGCATTTACCACGGCAATTGGACAGCTGTGTATCAGGTCGGCGACGAGAACAGGGCTAGCATCGAGCAGGGCGATGGCAGCGATATTCAACTGGCCCAGAACGGCAACCTGAACACCGCGACGATCTCGCAGTACAACCTGTTTGGTGAAGTCGAGTTCAATCAGGCAGGCGACGACAACCTGCTGACAGTTGAGCAGAGCGGGCGCAGCAATGCATTCCGAGGCTCGTCAACTGGAAATGGCAACAGCGTCGAGTTGGTGCAATGGTTCGATGGCAACCAAGCCAGCGTGGTGCAATCGGGCGATGACAACATCGCCGCCATCAACCAGCTAGCTGGCTACAACGAGGCCCGCATCAACCAGGTCGGCATGGCAAACCAGGCCTCGATCACTCAGAACGCCGAACTCATGAACGCGGTGATTTCGCAGACGGGGACCGGCAACATGGCCACCGTTACCCAACAGTGATCCAGACCTTGGCCATCCCCTATGCTCACCGCGACCCTCGCCGCCATGCTGCTCGCCTCCGCCGGTCCGGTTGATGCTCGCCTGGAGCTGCTGCCCGAAGCCGACCGGTTGAATGTGCGGTTGTGCTTCAGCAGTGCCGAACCCCACCGGCTTAGCTACCAGCTGGAAGTGCGTTCCAAGGGCCACGCCGGTACCAGCCGCAGCCGCCAATCGGGAGAGTTGACCAGCGGGCCTGAAACGCAGTGTCCGCTGAACAACCGACTCGGTATCGCACCTGACAGCCAGATCGAGGCGACGGTCACCTGGTCCGTTGATGGCCAGCAGCAAGTGCCTCTGCACCAGACCTACCCAGCAAGCCAACCCACCGATTCGGCGCCCTCGGCGCCAGATTCCACGCCTGCTGCAGCGGATCATCTATTCGTCAAGGCTGATTCAAACCGGCGATAGCGGTCTTGGCTGACTGCGTGCAAGCCGGCGCCCCACCTCGATCCTCTTCAGCTCGACGTAGTGATACGTCAGGCTCGATAGCGCGCGCACCATGGCCACCTCAAGCAGGGTCAGCAAACCGTCGACCAGAATGCTGCCGCTACTGATGCAGCGCGTGATTTGCTCGCTTCCTGGCTGCTGAAGAATGGTGATGTATTCGGTCAGAACATGCCCGCTGTACCTCGGCAGCGCCAGCAGCACCACCCAGCCCAGGATCGATCAACCGCTGCCATCCATCGCCTGCCCGGAACCGGAAGCGCGGCCACGGCTTCTACCGAGCCAATCCACATCGCCGCTATCCGAGGAGATCCCGATGCGCATTTCTCTCAAACCCTTGCATGAGCAGGTCATCGTTATCACCGGTGCTTCGAGCGGGATCGGCCTGGCGACCGCCCGCCTCGCCATCGAAAGAGGCGCACGCGTGGTGCTGGTGGCGCGTAACGAAGAAGCCCTGCTCGACATCGAGCGTGATCTGAACGCGGGTGACCGGGTTCTTCACGTCATGGCCGATGTCGGCCAGCGCGCGCAGCTGGAACGCGTCGCCAGCGAGACCGTCGCCCGCTTCGGTGGCTTTGACACCTGGATCAACAATGCCGGCAGCTCGGTATGGGGACGCTTCGATGAGGTCAGCGACGAAGACCACTATCAGGTGATGCAGACCAACTTCTGGGGCACTCACTACGGCTCCTCCATCGCCGTTAAGCATCTGCGCGACAAAGGCGGCGCCCTGATCAACATCGGCAGTGTGGAATCGGCCAATGCCCTGCCCTTCCACAGCAGCTACAGCGCCAGCAAGCATGCGATCAAGGCGATGACCGACGTGCTGCGCGTCGAGCTGCAAAAGTCGCACTCGCCGGTATCGGTAACCCTGGTACGCCCCTCCTCGACCGACACCCAATTCATGGATCACTCGAAGAACTACCTGCCCAGCGCGCCAGTGTTTCCGCCGCCGGTCTATGCCCCCGAAGTGGTCGCGCGGGCGATTCTGCATGCCGCCGAGCACCCGCAGCGCGACGTTTATATCGGCAATGCCAAGTTGCTCTCGCGACTCGCGCAGAACGCGCCGCACCTGGCCGACTGGATCAACCGCACCTTTGTCTACGACACCATCAAGAGCGGCCGCCCAGACCGACACCCACGCGGCGCGCTCTACGACAGCGATGTCGGCAGCGCGGGTGACGGCAGCGCCAGTGGCGATTATCCGGGCATGGTGCTGACACGCAGCCTGTACACCCGTGCCACGCAGCATCCGGTCGCGACCACAGCCGCCGTGGCGGTGGGGGCAGCAGCATTGGTCGCCCTGCTGGGGCGTCGCGGGCGCTAGCTGACCACCAGCGCAGCCCAGGCTGCGCTGGCTGCATGATCGTTCAGCTCAGGTTCAGCCAGGGTTCAGGCGCTGTTCAGCCTCCCGCAGGCACGATGGAGACGTAAATTTTTCCACGCCTGCAAAGGAGCGACACATGAACAAGCTGCATACCCTGGCCATCGCCACCACTCTCAGCGTCTTTACCCTCGGCGCCCAAGCCGCCGACAACTTCGCTGGCCTCACCTGGGGCAAAAGCACCGTCAACATCGACCGTTCCAGCACCCTGAAGCAGAACATGCCGGGCGCGAACCGTTTCGACGACACCATCAAGAACAGCGGCACCTGGGGCATCCGCGCCGGTCAGATGACCGATGAGGCACGCTACTATGCCACCTACGAAAACGTATCCGACGACTACGGCAGCTCGCTCAAGCTGCGTCAGCAGAACCTGCTCGGCAGCTACGACATGTTCCTCCCGGTCGGCGACACCACCCGCCTGTTCGGTGGCGCCAGTGCCGGTCTGACCAAGCTCGAGAATGAGTCCAGCGGTTACCGCCGCGACAGTGACATCGGTTATCTGGTGGGGCTGCAGGCTGGTGTGCTGCAAGACGTCGGCAAGAACACGTCGATCGAAGCGGGTTACCGCTATCTGCGTAGCAACGCTGGCACCGAAGTGGCCGAGCGCGGCGTTGGCAAGGTCGGTTCGATCGACCTGCATAGCAGCAAGCAGGCCTACCTGGGCGTGAACTACAAGTTCTAAGCAGGCGCGCTTGCATCAACAGGAACACGGCCGGGGATTGTCCCGGCCGTTTGCATGACAGGAGCCGCACATGAAAGTGCTGGTGGTGGAAGACGAGGCGCTGCTGCGCCACCACCTGCTGACTCGCCTGAGCGAAAGCGGGCATGTGGTCGATGCGGTGGCGAATGCCGAAGAGGCGCTTTACCAGACACGGGAATTCAATCATGACCTGGCCGTGGTCGATCTCGGCCTGCCGGGCATCTCCGGCCTGGATCTGATTCGCCAGCTGCGCAGCAATGGCGAGCGCTTTCCCATCCTCATCCTCACGGCGCGCGGTAACTGGCAGGACAAGGTCGAAGGATTGGCCGCCGGTGCCGACGACTACGTGGTCAAACCCTTCCAGTTCGAGGAGCTGGAGGCACGGCTCAACGCGTTGCTGCGACGCTCGTCCGGCTTCACCCAGGCGAGCATCGAAGCCGGCCCGCTCAAGCTTGACCTCAACCGCAAACAGGCACTGGTGGATGACGAGCCCCTGCCGCTGACCGCCTTTGAATATCGCATTCTGGAATACCTGATGCGTCACCAGCAGCAGGTGGTCGCCAAGGAACGGCTGATGGAGCAGCTCTACCCGGACGACAACGAACGCGACGCCAACGTCATCGAGGTGCTGGTCGGCCGGCTGCGTCGCAAGCTGGAAGCCCACGGCGGGCTTAAACCCATCGATACCGTTCGCGGCCTGGGTTATCTGTTCACCGAGCGCTGCCGATGAGCCTCAATTGGCGCCGCTGGCGCGTGCTGGCTCGGGCCGCACGCAACGGCACCCTGTCGCTGCGCCTGCGCCTGATGCTGGGCGCCACCTGCCTCGCCGTTCTGTTCATGCTTGCCCTGCTGCCGGTGCTGCAGGCTGCGTTCAGCCTCGCCTTCGAGCGGGTCATCGAAGAGCGCCTGGCCGCCGATGCCAATACGCTGATCACCGCATCGCGCATCGAACAGGGCCGATTGGTGATGCCGGCGCGGTTGCCCGATGAAGAATTCGACCTGCCCGATGCGAAGCTGCTGGGTTACATCTACGACCCGCAAGGCAAACGGCTCTGGCAGTCACGTTCGGCCGAAGACGAATCCATCGACTATCAGCCACGCCTGCAGGGCGACGTCACCGAATTCCAGCGGATCCGCGATGCCGATGGCGCCGAGTACTTCGTCTACGACGTGGAGCTGCGGCTGAACACCGATCAGCGTCAGGCGTTCAGCTTCGTCACCATGCAACCCACCAGTGAATACCGCAGCCTGTTCGAGGAATTCCGGCAACAGCTGTATCTCTGGCTCGGTGGCGGATTGCTGGTGCTGCTGACGTTGCTTTGGCTGGGCCTGACCTGGGGCTTTCGCTCGCTCAAACGACTAAGCCTCGAGCTGGATCAGGTCGAGGCGGGGCGGCTGGATCGGCTCAGCGATCGACACCCCCGCGAACTGTTGCGCCTGACCCGCTCGCTGAACCGCTTGCTCGACGGCGAGCGACGCCAGCGCGAGCAGTACCGCAACTCGCTGGGCGACCTGGCCCACAGCCTTAAGACGCCATTGACGGTGCTGCAGAGCGTCGGCGAGGCGATCAGTACGCAGCCGGACAACCGCGAACAGTCCCGTGTGATGCGCGCGCAGATCGAGCGCATGAGCCAGCAGATCGGCTACCAGCTGCAGCGGGCAAGCCTCGGTCAGAGCGGCCTGGTGCGCCACCGGGTAGCGCTGCAGCCGCTGCTGGTGCGCCTTTGCAGCACGCTGGACAAGGTTTACCAGGACAAGCGCGTGCAGGTCGAGCTGCAGGTTCCAGCAAAGGCCACCCTGCCGCTGGAGCAGGGTGCGCTGATGGAACTGCTCGGCAACCTGCTGGAGAACGCCTACCGGCTCTGCCTCCATCAGGTGCGCATCAGCCTGCAGCAGGGCGACGAATACCTGACCCTGAGCGTCGAAGATGACGGGCCCGGCGTGCCGGTCAACCAGCGCGCCCGGATCCTGCGTCGTGGTGAACGGCTGGATGCCCAGCACCCCGGCCAAGGCATTGGCCTGGCAGTGGTGAAGGACATCATCGACAGCTACGGCGGCGAGCTCAGGCTCGACGATTCCATGCTTGGCGGCGCTGCGTTTCGGTTGCGCCTGCCGGTGGATTGAGCCGACGAAGGGATCTGTCGATTGATGCCTGTTCCGGGTGGCGGCTGCTACAGTTCGTAGTCCCGCCACTTACCGGACGCGACAAATGTCACTGGACGACAACAAACGGCTGGTCCGCCAGCACATCGATCTGAGCTGGAACCGCGGACACCTGGCCCTTGCCGAGAAGCTGCACAGCAAAGACTTTCTCTACAAGAGCTCCTTCGTCGGCCATCCGATGGCCAGCCCTGAGTTCGCCGCGATGGTGACCCAGATCCGTACTGCCATGCCCGATCTCGAAGTGGTGGTCGAGGAATGCGTTGCCGAGGGCGACAAGGTCGTCACCTGGAGCACCCTGATTGGCACCATCGAAACACCCGCGCTCGGCTACCCACCCAGCGACAAGGTCTTGAGCATTTCAGCGATGGCCTTCTGGACCCTGACGCCGGGGCAGCAGATCCGCGAGATCTGCACCATGTTCGACATGGAAAGCTTCCGTTCCCAGCTCGGACTGGCGACCCGCACCTACGCCGAAAAAGCCCTGCCCTGACGGCCGCGAGCGGCCAGAACGGGAGCGTTTCGCGCTTTCGCAGCAGTCATCGCCCCGGTTTCGCGGTCCATTGCACATGCGCCCGATTCCGAAAAAGGCAGGTTGAATGCACCGACCGCTGTTGTTCAAGACCCTGGTTTTCCTCGTTGTACTGGCCTTGCTGGCCTCCGCCATCAACCCGCACGACCGTACCACCTGGCTGATGGAAGTCCTTCCCGTGGTCATCCTGCTGCCGGCATTGGCTTACACCCATAGACGATTTCCGCTCTCTTCGCTGCTGTACTTGTTGCTGGCTGTCCAGGCCCTGGGGCTGGTTGCGGGCGGCCATTACACCTTCCCCCGTGTCCCGGTCGGCTTCTGGCTGCAGGACTGGCTGGACCTGAGCCGTAACCCTTACGACCGGCTTGGCCATTTTTTCCAGGGCGTTGTGCCTGCGCTGATCGCGCGGGAACTGCTGGTGCGTAATGAGCGCGTTCATGGCAAACACCTGTTGCCGTTTGTCTGCGTAAGCATGGCGATGATGCTCAGCGCTGTTTACGAGCTGGTCGAGTGGGCGGCGGCCCTTTCGCTTGGCCAGGGCGCCAAAGCCTTTCTGGGCATGCAGGGCGATCAGTGGGACACGCAGGCCGACATGTTCTGCGCGTTGCTTGGCAGCCTGACCGCCATGACGCTGTTGGTGCATCTACACGACCGCAGCATGGCCGCGATCGGTAAACCTCGGCAAAGCCTAACGGCTGTACAAGGCGAAACCGCCCGATAACTACGGTCAGCTGGTTAACTATCGATTTAATTGAATTAAATAATTGGCTGAATTAATCAATTAGCGACAGCGACACTTAGTATCACAGTTGTCGATTTGTACTATTGATACGCTCGCGTTTGTTCAACTGACCCTCGCCCGTAGCATGTGTCCCGTACCCACTAATACCGAGGACACACTCATGAAAAAGCTATTAGCAGCTGCCATCCTGGCCAGCGTTGCTTCGACGGCCTTTGCGATCCCGCCAAGCCATCCGCAACCAATTCTGGGGGAAGCGCAAAGCACCTCAACCGTCCAAAAGCAGTTATCAACTGACCGCACCCTGTCTGAAAACGGTTTCGATCGCACGCCATTGAGCGAGCAAATTGCTGAAGACGGATTCGATCACACTCCCATCAGCGAGCAGATTGCTGAAGACGGTTTTGACTCTACGCCGCAAGCGGAGCAATTCGCAGAAGATGGATTTGATCTGACACCTCAAGCCGATCAAGTCGCCGATGACGGTTTCGACCGTACTCCGCTGGGGCAGTTACTGGCGGAAGATGGCAGTGATCGTACCGAGCTCGGCACAGCCTGAACTTAACGCTTCAACTCAAGGCGCCGTTGGCGCCTTTTTTATGTGGCAATAAAAAATTAATAAGCACTCGCTCCGCGAGTATTTACAGCCGGATAAATCCACAGGAGCAAATAGCTTTCTGACGGCCCTTAGCCTATCGGAAGGCTCGCTCACAGAAAACCGTACGATTCCTGTACAGCATCGATACCAAAGTACAGTACTTATGATGTCTTGATGCCACTACCCTGACTGAATAGTCATTTCAGGGACGATGGTGCAGTCAGCTCAGGGAAGATCCTCATAAATTGTGCGGAAATCCCATGAACCTAACCGTCAAATTGAAGCTCGGCCTGAGCTTTGCAGCACTTACGCTGATCGTTCTGCTCATTTCTGCGTTGGCGATTGCCGAGCTTTCCAAGTTCAACGATGCCTTCTCTGACTATGTCGAAGGTGTTAACGCCCGCGAAGAGCTGGCGTCAGCATTACTCATCGCGGCGCAACGCCGCGCAGTCGCAGCCCGTAACCTGGTGCTGGTGTCCTCGGAAGCTGACCTGAAGCTCGAACATGCAGCAGTCCTCGAAGCACACCGCGACGTTCAGACTCATCTCAGTAATCTCAAGACGGCGGTAGATCGTTTGTCTGGTGCTGAGGCCAAAGAAGAAAAGCAGCTTCTTGCCGAGATAGCCCGCATAGAAAGCCTTTACGGTCCAGTAGCACTGGACATCGTCGAACGCGCCGTAGCCGGGCAGCGCGAAGACGCCATCGTGCGGATCAACCGAGACTGCATTCCACTGCTGCGTCAGCTGCTGGCCGCCGGCGAACGCTATATGCAGCACAGCCGTAGCGCCGCGAACGCGGAAGTGGTGGCCGAGCGCAACGAATATGAAACCCAACGCAACCTGATGATCGGTGTCTGTTTGATTGCCGTATTGCTCGCGCTCGGTCTGGGTATCGGCATCGTCCGCAGCTTGTTGCGCACGCTGGGCGCCGAGCCGCTCGATCTATCCGCTGCAGCCCGCCGCGTCGCTGCTGGTGACATGCGCAGCATGCCGGGAATGGAGCACGCGCCGGCTGGCAGCGTCATGGCCTCCCTTGGAGAGATGCAACGCAGCCTCGGCGAGCTGATCGGGCAGGTACGGCGCTCAGCTGAAACGATATCGTCCTCCGCCGAAGAGCTATCCCAGTCTACCGAGCAGGCGAGCCAAGGCGTCATCGCACAAAAACTGGAAGTCGATCAGGTAGCCACGGCGATTCATGAAATGGCTGCGACAGTGCTCGAGGTCGCGCGAAACTCCGAGCAAGCGGCCAGCGCGGCGGATTCAGCCGATCAGCAAGCGCAAGCCGGCGAGGCGACGGCACGCCAGGCGGTGGTACAGATCAAGCGGCTTGCCGATGAGGTGACAAAATCGACCGCGGCGATGGCGCGCCTGAAGAGTGAAAGTGAGCGGATCGGCGGTGTACTGGACGTTATCAAGTCGGTAGCGGACCAGACCAACCTACTCGCGCTGAACGCTGCGATCGAAGCCGCACGCGCTGGCGATGCCGGCCGAGGTTTCGCCGTGGTGGCCGATGAGGTGCGAACACTTGCTCGTCGCACCCAGGACGCGACGGTCGAAATCCAATCACTGATCGAAGGGCTGCAGCGGATTGCCGAGGAGTCCGCTAAAACCATGCAGGGCTGTAGCGATCTGACGGAGGCCACCGTGGCGGGCGTCGACGAGACTGGTGCGGCGGTGGCAGACATCACCTGCATGATCGCCGCTATTCAGCAAATGATGCAGCAGATCGCAACTGCGGCCGAAGAGCAAAGCGCCGTGGCTGAAGAAATCAGCCGCAGCGTGACCCGAGTACGCGATATTGCCGATCAGTCCGCGACGTCCAGTGAGCAGACAGCCGCCTCCAGCGTGGAGCTCGCACGGCTCGGTAGCGCTCTGACTCAGCAGGTCCGGCGGTTCGAGATCTGACGCGGGCTACGCCTGATCGATGAGCGCAAACGGGAAGCCGAATGGAATCGGCCCTGCGTTATCGGTGCCGTGTATTTAGGGCCGTGCGTGTTCGGCCATCCCTCCCCACGCCGTAACCGCAAGCGAGGTGTAACCAGGGTTGCAAGCGCAACGCGTCACCACAACCAACCCAACCACAGCAAAGCGGCCAGCAACCAGGCGCTCATGGTGAGTGCGCCGGTGCTCCAGAAGCGGTTCCAGCGGCGCTCCCGTTGCCGCCAGCGCGAGGTGTTCGGATGGAGGGTTGGAACGGCCATCGGTGGGCGTAATACCAGATGCCGGAGTCGCAGCGAGAGCGTCAGCGCCGGGTTGGGTAGATTCGCCAGGCGTGCCGGAACCTTCCAGCCCCTTTTCAAGGCCACGCCAGCCAAAACCGATGCCAGCAGTAGCGGCCATAGTGCGGCCCAGATGCCCCCAGGATAAAGGCCATGCAGCATCGGCTCGCGCAGGGCGGGCCACAGCCAGGGCAAGAGTAACGAGCTGCTGCTAAGCAACGCCCAGGGCAACAGCTGAGGTAGCGGTGGACGCGTCGCGGGCGCATCGCGGGCATCCTGGCGTAGCAACCACAGCGCGCGAATCAAAAGCAGGGCGGTAGTCAGGCTGCTGAGGCTCAGCCAGACCAGCCAACCTTCGAACTCACCGGCATGCCAGACGTCTTTCAACGCGGTCTTGACTGCCCCGCCGCTGGTCAGCGGCAAGCCCACAATCGCCAGGGCCGGCAGTGCCAAAATCGCCCAGCCGATGCGCGGAAGACGACCGGCATGGATCAAGCCCGCCGCGAGAAACAGCGCCCCCTTGGCCAGGCCGTGATGGACGCCGTAGAGCATCAGCACGACGGTCATCGCCTGGAGTTGCTCGGGATGTCGCCAAGCCAGCGCCAGCAGCATCACCAGATAGCCCATCTGACTGACCGATGAATAGGCCAGCACCGCTTTGGCCTTTCTTGCCGCGAGCCCGAGCAATGCGGGGTAAACGGCGCCGAAGATGCCCATGGCGAGCAACACGTCCGCCCAGCTCGACAGCAACGGATCGCTTTCTGGCAAGCATCGCCAAATGCCCAGCAGACCGGCCTTGAGCATCGCCCCGGACAGGACCGCGCTGGCCGGTGCAGGTGCTGCCGGATGGGCCAGGGGCAACCAGACGTGCAGTGGCCAGAAACCGGCCTTGAGCCCCAGCCCCGCCAGCAACAGGACCAGCGTCAGGCCATCCATGGGCAGCATTTGCCAGGCGGCGAAGGAGAAATCGCCGTCCGCGTCGTGGCTGCGCAGCATCAGCCCAGCGAGCAAAGCCATTTCGCCGCAGATCGCCAGTTGCAGGTACAGCCGTCCGGCGCGACGGGGGCCGGGCCCACGCCGATGCACGATCAACCCATACGCGGCGAGGCTCATGGCGCTGAAACCGAGGTAGAAGCTCAAGGCGTCGGTCGAGATGATCAGCATCAGGTTGCCGGCCAGCGCCAGTAGCCAAAAGGTCCAAAAGCGAAGCCGATGAGCGTCATCCTTCTGGCTGCTGCTGGCGAAGACGCTTGCACAGCCCCACAGCAGCGCGGTGAAGCCCAGCCAGGCACGGCTAAGGTCATCACTGGCACCCCAGCGCACGCCATCCCAGAGCATCGGCAGCTCCAGCAAGGGAACGGGCTGAGCAACCAGCGCCAGCGCCGGAATACAGGCCAGCCATAGCCAGCCGATGGCCCGTTCGCGCCAGATGGCCAGGCAGCCCGCGGCCAGAAGTGGCGCCACCGGCACCAGCATCCAGAGCCAGGCGCCGCTCATATCTCGAACTCGCGATTGACGATCAATTGCGCCCAGCCCAGCGGGCTCAGCGCCGTGCCGGCCAGCACGCCCACCAGCACTGACAAAAAGGCGGTGAAGATCGCGGGGAGCAACAACATCCAGTGGGTTTCCCAGCGCTCCTCGCGCCAGTTGTCTTCGTGCCAGTCAGCCGGTTCGGCGAACCAGCCACGCCACAGGAGCGGCAGGAAATAGCCGGCATTGAGCAACGCAGACCCCATCAAGACCAGCAGCACCCAATCCTGCCCGACCTCCAGCGCGCCCATGCCCAGCGCCCACTTGCTGACGAAGCCAGCAATCGGCGGAATGCCGATCATGCCCAGCGCACCGATACTGAACGCCGTCATGGTCAGCGGCATGCGCCGGCCGACACCGTCCATTTCGCGAACACGATGGATGCCAAGGGTTTCGGCGAAATTGCCCGCGCAATAGAACAGCGTGACCTTCATCAGCCCCTGATGGACCAGATGCACCAGCCCACCGACCGCCGCAATCGGCCCGAGCAGCGCAACGCCAAGTGTCACGTAGGACACCTGACTGATGGTCGAGTAGGCCAGGCGCTTCTTCAGCTCCTGCTGCTGCAGAGCGCGCATCGAGCCATAGAGGATCGTTGCCGCGGCCAGCCAGAGCAGCGGCCCGGCCATGTCCAGTTGACCCATCGCCTCGGCGCCATAGACGTCATAGACCACCCGGATAATCCCGAACGCACCGGCCTTGACCACCGCCACCGCATGCAGCAGAGCACTGACGGGCGCCGGAGCCACCATCGCCTTTGGCAGCCAGCCATGCAGCGGGATCAGCGCCGCCTTGACCCCAAGCCCAGCGACCAGCAGGACGAAGGCGACGCGCAACGCCAGGTCGTGCTCGCCCACCGCCGGCAGCAAGTAGCCGCCCGGCTGGAAGTCCTGCCCGCCGGCCAGGCCATGCAGCAGCGCCACGCCCATCAATACCAACGCACCACCGCCCACGGTGTAGGCCAGATAGACGCGCCCGGCGCGCAGCGCTTCGGGCGTACCGCGATGCACCACCAGCGGGAATGTCGCCAAGGTCAGCATCTCGTAGAACAACAGAAAGCTGACCAGATTGCCCGCCAGTGCGAGGCCTACGGTGGCGCTCACGCAAAGGCTGAAATAGCCGAAGAAGCGCGACTGCAACGGAGAATTTTCAAGGTAGCCAATGGCGTAAACGGTAGTGGCCAGCCACAGCACAGACGACAGTGCGACGAACAACAGCGACAGCGCATCGCCTTGCAGCACCAGCGGCGCGCCGGGAAGGAATGGCAGACTGAAGCGAAACTCCAGGCCTTTGCTCACGCCATAGATCATCGCCGCCACCAGCAACAGCTTGATCACCACACCACAGAGGTTGAGCGTGACCCGCAACCGATGCTGGTCTTCGTGCAGGGTGAAGATCAGAAGGCCCGGCACCAGCGAGCTGAGCACGATGGCCAGCGGTAACCAATGGGTCCAGTTCATCGTGCCACCCCACCGAGCCAGAGCAGCAAGGGCTCGCTGATCAGCGCCAGGCTGAGCACCAACAGCGCCGGCAGCATCGCCAGCCATTGCGCAACGGGATCAGGCTTGACGCTGGGTGGGTTGGGCCGCGCACGATCGAAGCCCAGCGCCACCACACGGAACACATAGGCCGCCGACATCAGCGTGCCGAGCAGCACACCAAAAGCCCATGGCCAGTGCTGCGGTTGCTCGAACAGCGGCTGCAGCAACAGCCACTTGGCAAGAAAGCCTCCACTGGGCGGCAAGCCAATCAAGCTGCCACCGGCGACAGCGAAGGTCGCCATGGCCACCGGCATGTTCTGGCTGGCCCCTTTCAACGCACGTACCCGACGCGTACCCAGCACCCGCTGCAGCTCACCGGCAGCCAGGAACATCGACACCTTGGCCAGCCCATGCGCCAGGATGAACAGCCACAACGCTGCCTCCATTCGCGGCTCCTGCCAATGCAGCAGCAGGCCGAGCGCCAACAGCGCATAGCCCAGCTGCGCAACCGTTGAATAGGCCACCAGCATTTTCAGGCGCGGCGCGCGCAGCGCCGACCAGCCGCCAGATATCAACGCCAGGATGCCGGCCCCGGCGAATAGAAACCCGGCCTGACGCCCCAGCTCCAGTGGCGCGATCTGGCTCCAGATCAGCCACAAGATATAGATCGGTCCCTTGACCACCAGCGCGGAGAGCAAGGCGCTGACCGCCGTCGGTGCGCCGGAATGCGCCGGAGGCAGCCACAGGTGCAGCGGCCACAATGCCGCCTTGAGCATCAGCCCGACACTCATCAGCAATAGCGCCAGCCGGGTCGTGCTGTCGGCCTCGGTCAGCTCGGCCAGCACCAGCACATCGAGCACGCCGTAGCGGCCATAGAACAACGCCACGCCGAACAGGTAGGCGAGCGACCCGGCCAGCGACAACATCAGGTAGTTGAAGGCCGGTCGATAGGCCTTACGCCCGGCCAGGGCCACCAGCGCCACGGCACAGAGGCTCAGCAATTCAAGCGTGACGTACAGGTTGAACAGGTCTGCCGATAGCCACAGCGCGACCAGCGACGCATGCAACAGGCACGACAACGGCCAGTAATCCTCGTTGCCAGTGGCGTGCGGGCTGCGCGCTGCATAGAGCGCGACCAGCAGATGCAGGCCGGCGGTAAAGACCATCAGCAGCGCGGTGAGCGGGGTCAGCTGGAACCGGATCGCCAACGGTGTCTCCCAACCGCCGATCTGCAACAGCTGCGGCCCGAGGCTGATCGCCTGCTGCAAGGCAAACGCCGCGGCGGTCAGGCTGGCTGCGCTCATCAGGATCACGCAGAGGCCACTGCGAGCCGGCCGCAGCAACACCAGCAGCAGAGCTGCAAGCAGCGGTAGGGACAGGCTCAGCAACGCCGCATTCATTGTCGCGGCTCCTGCTGGCCCTTTGAGTGCTCCTGACCCTGCGCCACGCCGGCCAACCGCAACGCCAGGGCGGTGGCGCTGACCGCCACCACCAGCCCGGTCACCACCAGCGCTATCAGCAGCGGATCGCTCGGCTGGCTGCGCGCCGCCAGGGCAATCATCACCAGAAACACACCACTGCCCATCAGGTTGAAGGCGATGATCCGGCGCAGTGCCTGACGCAATGTCAGCAGGCCGTGCAGCCCCAGTAACCAGAGCGTGGCACCGATGATCATCCAGAACAGGCTGCTGGTCATGAGGAAACGTCCTCCCCTTCGCCCACCACCAGCAGGCTGAGGCTCGCAGCGATCGACAGGGTCGCTACGCTCTCGATCAGGACGATGAGCAGCTTCGCCGCCCCGCGTGGGTAGGTCAGCCAGCCCTCGCCCAGCCAGGCGGTCATCAACGCAACACCGATAAACACCAGCAGGCCGCCCAGCACCAGCAAGCGCAACGGCGTGAATGACCAGCGCAACCGTGGCACCAAGCTCGACAAGCGCAGTAGCACCACACCCGAGGCCAGTAGCGCCCCAGCCTGAAAGGCGCCACCTGGCGCGCTGGCTCCGCGCCAAAGAATGTAGCCGGCAGCCAGCACCAGCAGCGGGGCCAGCACCCGCGCCCAAGCTCGTAGAAGCGGCCAGGGCTCCGCCAGATCCAGCGGTCGCGGCCCCAGTTGCCGAGCGCCAAGCAGCGCCAGCAGCAGGACGGCCAGTTCCAGCAGCGTGTCCCAGGCGCGGTAGTTCAGCAGCACGGCGGTTACCGGGTGGCTGACACCGGTCTCATCCAGATGCAGTGCGATCAGCGCCGGCATACGCGGCTCTACCTCACTCAGAGGCGCCAGCCCTTGCACCAGCAGGATCAGCATTGGCAGCACCACAGCCGCGGCGCCCAGGCGCAGTCGCGTACCGGTGGCATCTGGCAGATCCGCCGGCCCGGGCTGGCGCGCCAGTGCGGTGAACAGCAGAACACCCGTCAGCCCGGCGCCAATCGCCGCTTCGGCCAACGCCAGGTCCGCTGCGCCCAGGCGCGCCCAGATCAACGCCAGTGCGAGGCCGAAGGCGATGAACAGCAGCACGCTGGTGTAGAGGTTGCGACCATGCAGCGCGCCAAAGGCGAGCCCCAACAGGAGTAGGCCAAGCACGCCGTCGAACAGCCATTCAGTCATCGCGCGGCTCCTCACCGGCCTGTCGCGCCAGCAACTGGCAGGCGGTGGCGCTGGAGGCCAGCAGCAACAGCCAGATCAGCACCATCTGCCCGACCTCCCATAGGCTGTCGGCACGCAGCGAGAGGCCGGCAATCACCAGTCCGAGGCCCAGGGTGTCCGCCTTGGTTAAGGCATGCAGACGGCTGACGGTGTCGGGAAAGCGCAGCAGACCGATACTGCCCGCCACGAAAAACAGCAGACCGCCAATCAGCAGCAGCCAGCTGAGGCCATCCAGCAGCAGCTCAGTCATGTCGGCCCCTGCGCAGCAATTGCACCAGCGCGGCGCTTGCGACCGCTGCGAGTAACCCCAGCAGCAGCGCCACGTCACGTAGCGCCGGTTGGTGTTGCCATTGAGCCAGCACCAACAGCAAGGCCGTGCCGGTGGTGCCGAACAGCTGAATCGCCAGCAGCCGATCCACCCGACCCGGCCCCCACACCACGCGGCCGAGCCCTATGATGATGGTTAGCAGCAGCAGGGACGCGTACACCGCCATCAATGCGAGCGCCCCCGCACCAGGAGCTGCTCAAGTCGCTGTTCGAGTTCGCTCACGGTGGGTTTCCACGGTTGGCGCTCATCAAGCACATGCACCCGCATCTGGTCGCCCTCCACTCGCGAGGCCAGGGTGCCGGGTAACAGGCCGACCAGCGCAGAGAGCACCAGCCGCACCTGAGGCGAAGAGCTAGCAACCGGATAGTCGAGCCACGCGGGCTGCAGCGGTCGGCGTGGATGAACCGCACGCACGGCCACATCCCAGGCACCAGCGGCCATCCTGCCGAGAAAGAAACCGACAAACCCAGGCAGCGCCCGCAGCGATGGGTGCCAGGGCCGCAACCCTAACCAAACTGAAAGCCCTGCGGCCAACAGGATGGTCGGTACGCCCAGCGACCATCCGCCACCTTCGCTGAAGAGTGCCCAGACCAACGCATAGATCACCACCCAGCCCAACCCATCCAGCCATCGGCGAGCGCTTCCGACCTCCATCATCACTGCGTCTCCTTGTCTGGCACGTTCTGTTATGGAACGGGCTCTGGACCGGACGTTCCGCTGGATCGACGTACTGGCGTGTTTCAATGCGTTGCCGAGCGACCCTGCGGCGTCGGGATGGCGATCTCGAGCGACTCACCCGGCCCCAGCTGGCAGCTGCCTTGAGCATAGTGCAGCGGCACCGAACCCGAGTTTTCATCGGCGGCGCGAACCCACAGCGAGCCGTCAGCCAGCTGCAGATGCAGGCGCGCCTGCCGGAACACCAGCGACAGCGCTATCTGCTGCAGCTCCGGCGGTGGCGAGGGAAACATGTACAGGCCATCAACCTCCAGACGAACCCCGAGGTAATGGCGCTGCAACACGTCGAGCGAGCCACACATTGCGCCGAGATGGATGCCTTCCTGAGTGCCGCTGTTGCCTGGCGAACCCAGATCGGTGGCCAGGGCCTGCTGGTAGTAGGACCAGGACGCCTCGCTGTCGATACCCGCCAGCGCACCGGCGCAGACAACCTTCGACAAACTCGACTCATGGGTGATGCGGGCGAGGTGATAGGCGACGGTGTGGCGTGTGCAGGCAATGTCATGCCGGTAACCCATACGTTCGAGGATCTGCTGCATGGTCTGTCGGGGTAGCAGGTGATAGGCCATCAGCACATCGGCCTGTTTGGTCAGCTGGTAGCGATCGCAGCTGTCATGCCGCGCTTCGAGCATCCAGTCCAACCGCGGCCGGTCACCGTGCAACCACTCCTGCGATGGCGCTTCCAGCTTGTCGAAACCTTCGAACTGGCTGAGCAATTGATCGTCCACGAAGGGCAGGTAAAGCCCTTCAGCGACCGTTTGCCAGTGTTCCGGCTCGTTCGGCTCCACCGTCAGTCGTTGCCGGAGCGCGGCTGCATCGGGCTCGCTGAGCAACGCCAGCACCTGCCGCGCGCGGTCGAGCGTCCAGGCCGCCATCAGATTGGTGTAAGTGTTGTTGTTCAACCCCGGCTCTGCCGCGTCCGGGTAGCTGTTGTGATATTCGTCAGGGCCGATCACACCGCAGATCAGATAGCGCTGCCGCGACGCATCGAACTGCGCCAGGCTGGCCCAGAAACGCGCCACTTCAATGATCAACTCACCGACCGGCCCGGCCAGCAATGCCTCGTCAGCAGTGGCCAGATACAGCTGCCAGGCGTCGTACGCCACGGCCGAACCGATATGCCGCTGCAGGCGGGTGTGGTCGGCCATCCAGCGACCGGACATCGGGTTGCACTGCCATGGCGGCGTCTCCTCTTCGCCCGTGCGTGCGCTGCGCCAGGGGAACATGGCCCCCCGCAGCCCGGCGCGACGGGCCCGTTCGCGGGCCTTGTCGAGCCGCGCATAACGGTAGTCGAGCAGGCTTCTGGCGAGTTCGGGCCAATGGGTTGCGAGTATCGGATAGGCGAACAGCTCGTCCCAGAATACCTGGCCGTAATAGCCTTCCATCCAACCCCGAGGCGGAAAGCCAAGGTCACGCCCAACGCTGAGTGGCGACACGGTCTGCAGCAGGTGAAAGGCATGAAAGTGCAGCGCATGCTGCAGCTGCGGATCGTCCGCAGTGAGCGCGAGCCCCTGCCACAGCCTTTGCCAGGCTTCGGTGCTCGCCTGTTCCAACTGCTCATAACCGTCACATGGCAACTGTCGCTGTGCCTCGACACGCGCATCCTCGTCGGTTGCGGGTCGTTCCTCGTCGACCAGCACCACCGCGCACTTCTCGATAATCAGCCGACCGCTGTCCGCCACGGTGCAGTCCGTCTGCTGGATCAGCCGATGATCATCTAGGGTGGTGCGCCATTGCAGGGGTTGTTCGGGCGTCCTGATCTCTGTCGCCATCGCCAGTCGACGGCGATGGTCGTGCAGCCGGGCGCTGAGTGCGGCCGCGCCCTTCTCGTCATGGTCGAAGGCAAGGTGCTGCAATCGCCGTCCTTCATAGGCACGGTTGCGGCGAACCCCGGCGTTGCGTACGCCACCGTCCAGCACTGTCCGCAGGCGCAGTTTGAGGCCGGGCGGCAACTGCAGCTCCCAGCGCAGCACGGCGAGATTGGGCGTCGCCATGCTGACCAGACGACGTTCCAGCAACCTCACGCGATATTCAGCCAGATCGAATTCGAGGTGCCGTTCGAGCACGCCGGTGTCCAGGCTCAGCGTTTGCCGATAGCGCTGCAGGTCGACCCTATCGAGGCTGAACCAATCGCCATCATCTAACGCAAAGCTGAGACCGAAGGGGTCCGGCAAGTTGACCAAGGCCGCCATCTGCACCGGTTCGCCATTAACCTCGCGCGGCGCCTCGTCATACCAGCCGGCGCGGTAGAAACCGGCGTAGTGCTGGCTTCCATCCGCATGCTGCTGAACCGAGGCTTCTGGCGCACTGGCCCGCCACGACAAAACTCCGTTGCCCAGTGCGAGCAAGGCTTCGCGCCGTCGCTCATCGCCGCGCTCGTAATGCTCGAAGACGACCTGGCACCGCGTGTTCGGCTCAGCCATCCAGCGTCCTCGCCTTGTCGAGCAGTTCCCGCGCCAGCTCGATCACCTGTTGCCGATCGGCATACGCGGGCTGCGAGCCATAACCCGTGACGGCAAGATTCGCCGCGGCCACGCCCCAGGCGGCGGCGTCCCGTGGCTCAAGGCCTTCGAGCAAAGCCACGGCGAACACGCCGGTAAAGGCATCGCCAGCGCCGGTGGTATCGACCGGTTCTACGTCGCCCGGCGGGAAGTGCAGGGTCTGGTCAGCCGTCGTCAGCACGCAGCCGCCATCGCCGAGCTTGATGCACACCACGGCAGGCCCGTCGCGCTGCAGTTGACGCGCGGCACTCGCGAGCTGGTCCAGGGTGTCGAGCGAACGGCCAACCAGCCCTTCGGCTTCGGAGACGTTCGGTGTGATCGCGTACAGTCTGGGCAACAGCGCCTGCTCCACCCGGTCGGGGAATGACGGGTCGAGCACCGCCTGAATGCCGTTTCGAGTTGCCGCTTCCAGCGCCTGGCGTACCACCGGCGCCGGCACTTCGTAATCGAGTACCAGGCAGGCGGGGGTTGCGCAACCGTCGATGGCGGCGGCCATGGCTTCGATGGCCGCGTCGTCCCAGCAGTCGTTGGCATTGGTCGCCAGGACGATGTTCTTCTTCCCATCCGGCGGCACCATGATCATCGACACGCCAGTGGACTGACCCGCGGCGCGCCCGACGTTATCCACCTCGACGCCAGCCTGACGCAACGGGTGGAGTGCCTGTTCGGCCAGCTCGTCATCGCCGACGCGGCCGAGTAACAGACTGCGGTGACCGAAACGCGCGCCGAGATACGCCGTATTGCTTGCCTTGCCGCCGGACAGGCGACACAGGTCATGGGCCAGCTGGGTTTCGCGACTGCCTGCAGGCTCGTCGACCCGCACCTGGAAGTCAGCATTGATGCTGCCCAACGACAGCAAGGTGAGACGTTGCATGGACATGCTCCGACGGCTCAGGCTCGTCCTTCAACGGACCTGAACCGCCGGCGAGGGTTCGCGTTTCGCTGAGCGCAAGACTCAGCCGAGGCGGAACCGCGCGGTGTTCTGAGCCAGGCACAACGCCCCGTCCTTGAGCGTTCGGCGAAACCTTTACGATGCCGTCCGGCGAGTGGCTGGCCCTGCCTCTGCCTTGGAACTGCTGAACCGACGGATGGCGGTCCCGGCTGATTCAAGTGCGAACCACGACACTGGCACGGTGCCACCCTTGTTTGTAGACTCCGCGCCGTAGTCTGGCTGACCGACGTCTGTCCTCAGCGCGCATTCGGACCAAGGAAACAAGTAGTCATGGACGCTCTGTATCACCCCCTCGCCCCGCCTGCCTTTTTCTTTCCCGTACCGTTCTGGCTCACCCAGCGCGATCGTGCAGCCGCATCCATAACAAGGCCGAAGGCCGACACCCAACACACATTACGAGAAATGATCAGATGAACAAGAAGCTCATGGCCGGCTTGGTCGGCATCAGTCTTCTGCTCGGCGGCTGCGCTACCGAACAGTCGCGTACCCTTGAGGTAGCGAAAGTCACCTCCGCCAGCAGTGCCTACCAAGGGCAGCGCAGCCCGATCGCCGTCGGCAAGTTCGATAACCGCTCCAGCTATATGCGCGGACTATTCTCCGACGGGGTCGACCGCCTAGGCGGCCAGGCCAAGACCATCCTTATCACCCATCTGCAGCAGTCCAATCGGTTCAACGTGCTGGACCGGGACAACATGAACGAGCTGGCCCAGGAAAGTGCGATCTCCAACAAACGCGCTCAACTGCGTGGCGCTGACTTTGTGGTCACCGGTGACGTGACCGAGTTCGGCCGCAAGGAAGTCGGCGACCAACAGCTGTTCGGGATCCTCGGCCGTGGCAAATCGCAAATCGCCTACGCCAAGGTGGCATTGAATATAGTCAACGTGAACACGTCCGAAGTGGTGTTCTCCGCTCAGGGCGCAGGCGAGTACAGCCTATCGAACCGCGAGGTGATCGGCTTCGGTGGCACCGCCAGCTACGACTCCACCCTTAACGGCAAGGTACTGGATCTGGCCATCCGCGAAGCCGTCAATAATCTCGTTTCGGGCGTCGACAGCGGTGCCTGGCGCCCTGCGCAATAAACCTCAAGGAAGAGCCACATGAAACTGAACCTACGCCATGGCGCGGCCGTCGCCGGCTTGTTGTCGACCTTTTTGCTGACTGGTTGCGCAGGCAACCAGACCCCGCCGCTATATCACTGGGACGGCTATCAACAGCAGGTCTACGAACACTTCAAACATGAAACCGGCCCGCAAGAGCAAATCGCGGAACTTGAGGCCAGCCTCCAGAAAGCACGGTCTGCAGACCGCTCCCCGCCGCCCGGTTTCCACGCACATCTAGGCATGCTCTATGCCGAGATCGGCAAAGCCGACCAGGTCCGCCAGCAATTCGAAACCGAAAAAGCCCTGTTCCCGGAGTCCGCGGCGTACATGGACTTCCTCATGCGCAACGTAGCGGAGTAAGCAGTCATGATGCGTTTTAATTCCTTCAAGACCTTACTAGTGCTCGCCGCCGTCGCCCTGACAACCGGCTGCGCCACGCAGCAGACCCCATACGATTACAGCGCATTCGAGCGAAACAACCCGTCTTCGATTCTGGTGCTGCCTCCGATCAACAGCTCACCGGACATCAAGGCCAGCTACAGCGTGCTGTCGCAGGTTACCGCTCCGCTAGCGGAAGCCGGCTACTACGTGTTGCCGGTCGCAGTGGTCGACGAAACCTTCAAGCAGAACGGGCTGATGAACGCCGACGAAATGCACACGGCACCGCCAGCCAAGCTGCGCGAGATCTTCGGCGCGGATGCCGCCCTGTACATCGAAGTCAGCCGTTACGGCAGCAGTTACAAGGTGCTGACCAGCGAAGTAGCGGTTGAGGCCAGCGGCAAACTGATCGATCTGCGCAGCGGTGACCTGCTCTGGCAAGGCAGTGCGCTTGCCAGCACTGCCGAGAACCAGAACAACTCCGGGGGCGGCCTGGTGGGGATGCTGGTCAGCGCCGCTGTCAATCAAGTGCTCAACAGCCTGACCGATCGCAGCCATGACGTAGCTGGCATTGCCAGCGGTCGCCTCCTCAGCACGCAACGCTACGGCGGAATTCTCAACGGCCCCCGCTCGCCTTTCTACAAGCAAGCCCGACTGGCTAATCGCTGAGCAGCCCGGCTGCGGCTAACAGGCCGCAGCCGCTTGCACCATCCGCGACGCATACGCCTCTTCCAAGTGCAGTAAATCTCCGTATAGTGCGCCGTCGTCCCGGCTATGCCGACCTCACGCGGTCTGGCGCTGTCTGACGACCAGGGCATGATCCTTGCCTGACTAAGTTCGCAGCCCAACACCCCGGCGCTGCGTTTGCCGAATGCCCTATCCGGGTGGCCGGCCTGATGCTGGAGATACACAATGTCTACCCAACCCGTCACCCTGATGGTGGCCCGCCGCGTGCGCGATGGCCGCTACCACGACCTCCTCGCCTGGCTGCACGAAGGCGAACAGTTGGCCGCGGACTTTCCCGGCTATCTCGGCTCCGGCGTCCTGGCGCCCCCGCCTGGCGACGACGAATTTCAGATTGTCTTCCGCTTCGCCGATGAGCAAACACTCGATTCCTGGGAGCATTCGGCATCGCGCCGAGCGTGGCTGCAGCGCGGCGGCGAGCTCTTCGGTCAACCCCACGAGCAACGCGCCCGAGGTATCGACGCCTGGTTTGGCGGCGCTGATAGCCCTCCACCACCGCGCTGGAAGCAGAGCGTGGCGATCTGGCTGGCATTCTTTCCGGTCTCGCTGCTGTTCAACATGGTCTTTGGCGGGATGCTCGGCGAGCTGAGTCTGGTGATGCGAATACTGCTCAGCACCCTGGCCCTGACGCCGCTGATGACTTACTTGTTCATCCCCCTGTCCACGAAGCTATTAGCACCCTGGCTGCAGAGCTCGTCACGCCCTCGGGTAGCACCAGGAAAACAACCGATCACCGCCCGCTGATCGGACCGGCATGGCCCAAGGTTACAAATTTGTTGCCGTCATTCGCCTGGCGCCATTAAAGTGCCAGTACTGGCTGTCGATAAGATGACTGACTGGTCGCGCATCAGCGTGCCCGCTCAACACATCGCATTCTTCCATTACAGCCAGAGACCCAGTCGGGGCGACCTGCAGTAACAGGGGTCACCGCGACGGTCCCGAAAAGGACATGCCGTAGCGGATGGACAGCCTGATGAATAACCATAAAACACCTTTCCGGGCTCGCAGCGCACTGCTGGCGGTGACCTGCCTGTTGTTTCCGTCGACCGCCCCGTATGCGGGGCAAACCCTGAACCTGCTGAACTGGGAGGAGTACCTCAGCGAAGCGGTCATCGACCGCTGGGAAGCCGAAACGGGGATCAAGATCGAGCAGGTGTACTTCGACAGCGGTGACAAGCGCGACGAAGTACTGGCCAAACCCGACCATCTGATCGACATTGCCCTGACCGAGCTGATCAGCTCATCTCGCTTCGGCCAACGCGGGCTGCTCGATCCGATCGACGAGCAAGCACTCCCCAATCTCAAGCATGTTCCCCAGCGTTGGCGTGACAGCTGTGGCGCGCACAGCATCCCTTACCTATGGGGCACACTCGGCATCGCCTATCGGACCGACCGCCTGCCCAACGCGCCGCAATCCTGGGCGGATCTGCTCGAGCCGGCCAATCGCGACGAGCCGCACATCATCATGATGGAGGACCACGAAGACATCCTCGCTGGCCCGCTATTGCACCAGGGGCACTCGATCAACACCTCGAGTAATGACGAGCTGAAGGCGGCCTTCGAGCTACTGCAGGCACAATCTCCTGCCGTACTGACCTACGAGTACGTGATCACGTCATTACGCAGCCAGCGTTACCTCGACAAGGCCGACATGGCCCTGGCCTACAGCGGTGATCAGCAGGTGCTCAATGAAGTCGAAGGTGTCGAGGGCGAACCTTGGCGTTACATGGTGCCCGAGGAAGGCACGCTGCTCTGGGTGGACTGCCTGTCCATACCGGCCAAGGGTACGCAGAAAGCATTGGCCTATCGCTTCCTGAATTTCCTCAACAATCCGAAGATTGCGGCGCTGAACAGCGCTGAGCTCGGCGTCGCCACCACAAACGCTGCCGCCAAGGCACTGCTGCCTGAGGAAATACGCCAGGACCCGACCATCTACCCACCCGAAGCGGTGTTGCAGAACAGCCAGGTGTACGAGACGCGGCCATCGGAAGCGACGCAGACACGGCGACGCATCATCAGCGCCTTGATCAACGCCCATGAGGCTCGGTAAACGCGCACTGCTGGTGATCTTTCCGGTCATTCTGATCGTCCAGCTGCTCGCCGCCACGACCGCCTACATGACCCAGCGCGCATCGCTGCTGGGTCTGGAGCAGGCGCGTCTGGCGCAACGACTGTCGGCCTTGAAGTCGGCGTTTCTGGATTACCAGGCATTCAATCGCAGCGCGCTGTATTCGATTACCGATAGCGAAGCGCTGCTGTTGTTCCTGCGCGAGTCGGACACCGCCTACCGCAACGACACCCTGGGCCTGCGCATCCAGCAGAGCATCCGCTCGCTCTCCAGTGCTCGTCTGTCGTTCGTTTCCTTCGCGATCGTCGAGCCGGGCGGCGAGGTCGCCTATTATTTCGAAAGCAGCCTGTCACCGTTCGCCAGGATGAATGCCACCCAGCAGCGGATCGTAAGAGAGGCCAAGCAGGCCGCCGAAACCGACGAAATGATCTACGTGGAAAACGCCGAAGGCGGGCCGCTGCTGCTGGACACCGATTTCATCCTGCCGGCCTCGGCCACCCGGCCGTTGCCCAGCCAACGCGAAGAAGCTTTTACCCTGCAATTGGCCGTGCGGCCGGAGCAGTTCATCGCCCTGAAGAACCAGCTTGAGGCCGACTACGGCGCTGTGGTGGAGATTGCCCCGACACCGAGCACGGCAAGGTCGCGCCTGGCCGCCGAAGTCGAGCTGTCGGGTTCATTGAGGGCGAGGCTGACGCCCCCTCCGCAATACCTTGCCGAGCGCTTGCGCAAACTCAGCCTCGCCTTCCTGATCGGCGGCTCGCTGATCTGCCTGATCACCAGCGGCCTGTTGCTGTTGTTGATTCGCCGCTACGTCACCGGCCCCATCAGCCATCTCGATAAGCAGCTCACCGACCTGCTGCGGTGCAAGCGTACGGCGCTCGACGAGCCCACCGACGGCGGCGAGATCGGCCGCCTGACGCTGAACATGAAGACGTTGCACGAGCGCAACACCGAGGCCCTGCAGCGCATTCAGGAAATCTCCTGGACCGACAGCCTGACTCACATCAGCAACCGCGCCCACTTCGGCATCTTGGCGGCAGCCATGCATGAAAAGTGCGAGCAAGGCGGACAACGGCTGGCCCTGCTGTTCCTCGACCTGGACAACTTCAAACAGGTCAACGATCAGCACGGCCATGACGCCGGCGATACGCTATTGCGGATCTTTGCCCTGCGTGTACAGGGCACGCTGGATCGCCATTGCGAGGCCCATCCGGCTACCGAAACAGCCTTTGCGCGGCTGTCCGGTGACGAGTTCGCCGTCCTGCTGTTGTCGCCAGCCGGAAGCGACAGCTTGCCCGAACTCACTGATGCGTTGCTCGGCCTGTGCCGCGGCGGCTTCAGTGTGGAGGATCGTCTTTATCAGGTCAGCGTCAGCATTGGCACCGCCCGTTATCCCGAGGATGCCGCCTCGATCACCCAGCTGCTGACACGCGCCGACACCGCGATGTATCAGGCCAAGGCCCTAGGCAAAAACTTCGCGGTCGCTTTTTCGGCGGAGCTGGAGCAACGCGACCAGCGCATCCGTGTAATCGAGGAACAGTTACGTACGCTCGATGGCGACGAACAATTCCGCCTGGTGTATATGCCCGCAGTGGATCGTGAAGGCGCAGTGGTCAGCTGCGAGGCACTGCTGCGCTGGCATTCCCCGCTGCTGGGCACGGTCTCGCCCGGCGAATTCATTCCCATCGCCGAGCGTGCTGGCCTGTTTCCGAAAATCGATAGCTGGGTCATCGATCACGCATTGGCCGGTTATCCGCAACTGGTCAGGCTGTTCGGTGAGGGTGTCATCCTGGCGATCAACGTGTCATCGGCGCAACTGGACGATGACCGCCTGTGCAGCTACCTGGCTGAGCGCGCCGCACATTACGACATCTGCACCAGCCGCATCGAGATCGAGCTCACCGAGACCTACGCCACCGAGCTCTGCAGCAACACCATGGCGGCGGTGCATGCGATCCGGATGGCCGGGTTCCGTGTTGCCATCGACGATTTTGGGGTCGGTTACACCTCGATCCAGCAGCTGCTCGAATACCCGGCCGATACCATCAAACTGGACATGGCGATCGTCGAGCGACTGACCCGCCCGGAGATGCAGCAGAGCCTGACGGCGATCGTTGCGTTCTGTCAGGCCCAAGGCAAACGGGTGAATGCCGAGGGTGTCGACAGCCTGGAGAAACAATCCGCACTGTTGCAGGCCGGCTGCGATCTGTTCCAGGGCTACCTGATCTCGCCGCCGCGTTCGGTCACGGCATTGGCAGAGTGGGTGGCGGTGCGCAATCTGTCCCAGGCCGAACTGCGCCTGGAGCAATTGCCGCCGCGCACCGCTGTACAGCTCAGCTAGCCCCCCACCGATCAACTCGTCTGGTGCCGCGCAAACTGTTCTCGCTCAGGCGCAGTGTCTGTCTGCTGGAGCAGAGGCGGCCGCCACCGCCGCTTTCCGGCGACCGGCTCGGCGGGATCAACCGTTGTCGTCCTGCTCCTGCTCGCCCAGACGCCGATAAAGCGTCCGCCGGCCGATGCCTAGCAGTGCAGCGGCGCGGCGCTTGTTGCCCTCGACCCGCTCCAGCACGTGGCGGATATAGCGCATTTCCAGCTCGTCCAGTGTTGGCAGCAGGGGCCCGTCGATCATGGCCCCGAGCAGGTCATCGGAACGCGCTTCGGGTGCGCTCTGCTGGTAACCAGCGATGCGCGTCGGCAAGTGTTCCAGCTCGATGCTGCGGCCATGACAAAAGGTCACGGCACGCTCCATGGCGTTCTGCAATTCGCGCACGTTACCGGGAAATGGATAGCGCCTGAGCTGCTCCAGCGCTGCCTGCGACAGGCCCCGCACCGGCCGGCTGTCCCGCGCAGCGAAATGCGCGACGAAGCCGGCGGCAAGCAACTCACGGTCTTCTTCGCGATCGCGTAGCGGCGGAACCGGCAGGATGAAGGTCTCCAGACGGAAGAACAGGTCCTCGCGGAACGACTCGCGGCCAGCGGCGGTTTCCAGGGGGCGGTTACTGGCGGCGATGATGCGTACGTCCACGCTCAGCTCGCGCTCGCCGCCCACCGGACGGATGGTGCCTTCCTGCAGCACGCGCAGCAGCTTGGCTTGCAGCGGCAGCGGCATTTCGCCGATCTCGTCGAGGAACAGGGTGCCGCCATCGGCTTGCTGGAACAGCCCCTTGTGGGCGCGGCTGGCACCGGTAAAGGCCCCGGCAGCGTGTCCGAAGAATTCGCTTTCCAGCAGCTCAGCGGGCAGCCCGGCACAGTTGATCGCCAGAAACGGTCGCTGTGCCCGCTCGCTCTCGGCGTGAACGGCACGGGCCACCAGCTCCTTGCCGGTCCCGCTCTCGCCGATGACGAGCACGGGGCCGGCGGCCCGCGCCAGCTGACGGATCTGGTCGAACAGCTCGCGCATTACCCGGCTGCGGCCGAGCATGCCGTGGAAACGGTCGTCGCTGAGCAATTGCTGGAAACGCCGCACCTCGTCCCGCAGGTGCCGGGTTTCCAATGCGCGCGAGACCGCGAGCCCCAGATGATCCAGGTCCAGCGGCTTGGTCAGGAATTCGTCCGCCCCCTCTTTCAGCGCGGCGACCGCCTGCTGAATGCTGCCGAACGCGGTGATCACCAGAAACGCCGGTGCCGCCTGCATGGCCTTGACCCTGCGCAGCAGCCACATGCCATCGGCGCCCGGCAGGCGCAGGTCGCTCACCACTAGGTCCGGCTCCCAGCCATCCAGCCGCGTCAGGGCCTCTTCCGCGGTTGCCACAGCCTGCACCTGCAGCGCGCGGTCTTCCAGCTCCTCTACCAGCAGCTGGCGCAGGCTGTCGTCATCCTCCACCACCAGAACTCGCTGGGGCGCACTGTCATCCGTTTGCATTGCCCTGCTCCTCATCGGCCAGCGCCAGCGAAATACGAAAAGCCGCACCGCCCAGCGATCCCTGAACCAGTTCGATACGCCCACCACACTCGGCAACGACGCCGTGCGCTACCGCCAGTCCCAAGCCACTGCCCTTGCCCACCGCCTTGGTGGTGAAGAAGGGCTCGAACAAAGCCGCGCGGTGCTCTTCGGCAACGCCCGGACCGTCATCTTCGACCTGAAACAACAGCCTGTCGGCTTCTGCCCACCAGCGCAGGACCACCTGCCCGCCCGGGCTGGCCTGCGCCGCGTTGCGCAGCAGATTGGTCAATGCCTGCTCGAACCGCGGCGGGTCGACCTCGCAGTGCAGCGGATCAGGCGGGGCCTGGAGCTGCAGCCGGACATCGAGGGCCGTTAGCTCGTCGGCGACCGCCGCGGCGGCCGAATGGGCGAGCACATCAGCTGGCATGCGGCGCGGCGGCCGCCCCGCCGCGCGACCGAAGTCCAGCAGCTGACGGACGATGCCGCTCAGGCGCTGCACCTGGCTACGGATCTGCAGCAGCCCCTTGCGCGGGCCATCCTCCAGGCTCTCGCTGCGTAATATGCGCTGGGCCTTGCCATCGATCACGCTCAGCGGACTACCCAACTCATGAGCGACGCCCGCCGCGAGTCGGCCCACGGCGGCGAGCTGCTGGGACCGTCGCAGGCGCGCCTCGAGTTCCGCCTCGCGGGCCTTCTGCTCGGCCATGCGCTGTTCGGCATCGGCAATGCTGTCGAGCATCTGGTTCAGCGCCCGGCCAAGGACGGCAATTTCCTGCGGGCCGCTGCGCGGGGCACGGTGCTTGCGCTCCCCAGCCGCAACCCGAGCCATGCTCTGCGTCAGTTCGCGCAGATGCCGGCCGATAGCCGACCAGTGCCCGAGCAGGACGATGCAAACGGCCGCCAGTGCCAGCACCGCCGCGCAGATGCCAGCAATCACCCGCAGCTGCCGGGTGTCACGCTCGAAATCGTTCCAGCGGCGGGTGACCTGCAACAGCCCGTTGATGCGCCCACCGCTCTGCTCCAACGGCAGGAAGTAGGAATAGACCTCACGCCCACGGATGCGCTGATAGCCGCCACGGCGTTTACCGTCAGCGGTCAGCTGCTGGATCGAGGACTGGTCCTGGTCCGGCTCGATAGCACCGGCGAAGGCCACCAGCGCCCCCTGATCGTCGTACAGGTAGGCGCCATAGACACGGCCGACACCGAGTACAGACTCGAGCACCTGTTGTGCGGTCCGGTCGTGCTGCTTTTCCAGGCTGTCGCTGAGTGGCAGCCGCACGGCGCGGGCTACCAGTTCGACCTCCTCCTGCAAACGCCGCTCGCTGTTGCGCTCGACCGTCCACAGCAACAGGTAACTGAAGCCGAGCATGATCGCGACGAGAGGAATTACCACCTTGAGGAGCAACGCCCCGCGCAACGTCGAGGTTCGCTGCCAAACTGCTACATGTGCCATTCTGGCACCATACACACCGCCCATCTGACCGTCGAGGCGAACGGGACGGATGGTCGGATCTCTATGAAATCAGGCAGTTAGGGACAGTAGCGGTGAGTGGCATGGCTGATGCTAAGGCTTGTTCGCCTTTTCCACTATCAGGACTACCACCATGATCAAGTTCAATACTCGCCTCGTGTCCACCAGCCTGTTTGCCCTGTTCATGGCAGCCGGTGCCTCCCTGGCTTCCGCTCAGGAAGCTAGCCAGCCACAAGCCCCTCAAGCAGCGCCGGCGATGCAAGCGTCGGACATCAGCGACAAGAAGCTGGAAAAGTTTGCCGACTCGCTGGGTGAAATCATGGAGATTCGCCAGGACTTTACCGCCAAGCTGGAGAAGACCGGAGACCCGGCCGAAGCCCAACAGCTGCAGCAGCAGGCCAACGAAAAGATGATGGAGACAGTTGAAAACAACAACCTGAGCATCGAGGAATACAACGCCATCAACCAGGCGGTGCAGAATAATCCTCAGCTGCGTGACAAGGTCATCTCGATGATCCAGAGCTAACGCTCGGCGATACGAAAAAGCCCCGTCGATAACGGGGCTTTTTCATGCCTGACGGCTCTACAGGCGAGCTTGCTCAGTTGCTGCGCTGCGCCAGCCCCTTGAGAAAGTTACGCAGCAGCTGGTCGCCGCACGCTCGGTAGTTGCTGTGTCCAGCCTTACGGAACAATGCGTTGAGTTCGGGCTTGGATACGGGGAAGTCGACCGATTGAAGAATCGCGTGCATGTCGTCTTCCTTCAATTCGAAGGCCACACGCAATTTTTTCAGCACTGTGTTGTTGGTCACCGGCAATTCGATGGGTGGAATCGGCCGACTCTCATCCTTGCCGCGCTTGTAGATCACGAGGCCATCGAGAAAGTGCGCCATGATCCGATCCGGACAGGGTTTGAAGCCTTCCTCGTCTTCCTTCGCCAGGTAAGACACCGCCTCGCTATCGGGAATTTCGCAACCCGTCAGCCGAGTGATCTCGGCGATCTTGGCGTCATTGACGTTGAGGATGTAGCGCAGGCTGCGCATCACATCGTTATTGATCATGGGGTCGCTCCGGCTTCAATACATATACAAGGCGCGCATGGTGAAGTTCGCCAACCGGAAAGGGAAGCGAAAAGCGCATCGCCCATCCGACGCCCAACCGCACCCCGTCGGATTAAAAGAACGCCGCCTGGATTGAGACGACAAAAAAGAATGACGCCTGGGTCGCTGGGCCAGCATTCGGAACGCTTGCTCAGCAAGCTTCTTTTTTACAGCGTGTAACCACACGCCAGGCAGGAGCCGCATAACCAGACGGCAGACATCGCCGTCGTCCTATGAAGTCGAGGAACTTGTCATGAAATTTGCCCCTTCGCTCGCCACTCTGTTCTTCTGCAGCCATGCGCTGGCAGTCACGCCGGGCACGAATTGGGAATACGCGGGTGAAACAGGCCCGGAGAACTGGGCGAAGCTCACGCCCGAGTTCAACGCCTGCAGCGGCAAGAACCAGTCGCCCGTCAACCTGGACGGTTTCGTCGAAGCCGAACTGGAGCCGTTGATGGTCAGTTATGCCGCCGGCGCGAGCGAAGTCGTCAATAGCGGTCATACCGTCCAGGTCGCCTACAAACCCGGAAGCACCCTTACATTGGATGGAAAGACCTTTCAGCTGATCCAGTTTCACTTCCACATGCCCAGTGAAAACCAGATAAAGGGGCAGTCTTACCCGCTGGAAGGCCATCTGGTACATGCCGACGAAGCAGGCAACCTGGCGGTGGTGGCGCTGATGTTCAAGGAGGGCGAGCAGAATCCGGTACTGGCGAAACTCTGGGACAGCTTGCCCGCAGAGGGCGACACGCAACCGATCCCCACTGCGGTGAATATCCGAGACATGTTGCCGGCGGATCTGGATTACTACCGCTTCAGCGGCTCGCTCACCACGCCGCCCTGCTCCGAAGGGGTTCGCTGGCTGGTGCTCAAGCAACCGGTCGTGGCCTCGAGCGCACAGATTCAGGCCCTGACTGATGCTGTAGGCGAGGCCAACAACCGTCCGCTGCAGCCCGTCAATGCGCGGGTAATCCTGCAGTAAACCAACCGAGCCGACCGGCTGCCGCCCGCGATGGCCGGCTCGCTCCCTTCGTTCCAGGCTCATGACAGCCTGCCCCGCCGCGGCTACACTGCGCGCCGCGCGAACTGCCCAGGTTCGCCGCGCCGCCACCTTACCTCTGCCGGGGCTACCGGCCAGGACCTGTCATGATTCGCATCAACGAACTGCAACTGCCCCTCGATCACCCCGCTGAGGCCTTGCGCCAGGCCATCGTCACGCGCCTGAAAATCAGCGACACCGAACTGCTCGACTTCACCGTCTTCAAGCGCAGCTACGACGCGCGTAAGAAGAACAGCGAGATCACCTTCGTTTACATCATCGACGTCAGCGTGACCGACGAAGCGAAGGTGCTCGAACGTCTGGCTGACGACCGCAACATCCGCGTCTCGCCGGACACAGGCTACTACCCGGTCGGCCAGGCGCCCGAGGGGCTGGAGGAGCGTCCGCTGGTGATCGGCTTCGGCCCCTGCGGCCTGTTCGCCGCGCTGACCCTGGCGCAGATGGGCTTCAAGCCGATCGTACTGGAGCGCGGCCGTGACGTGCGCAGCCGCACCAAGGACACCTGGGCGCTGTGGCGCAAGAAGGTGCTGAGCCCGGAATCCAACGTGCAATTCGGCGAGGGCGGTGCCGGCCTCTTCTCCGACGGCAAGCTCTACAGCCAGATCAAGGACCCGAAGTTCTACGGTCGCAAGGTGATGCACGAGTTCGTCCGCGCCGGCGCGCCGGAAGAGATCATGTTCGTCAGCAAGCCGCACATCGGTACCTTCCGCCTGACCGGCGTGGTCTCGACCATGCGCGAGGAAATCAAGGCGCTGGGCGGCGAAGTGCGCTTCGACAGCCGCGTGGTCGACTTCATCATCGAGGACGGCCGCATCCAGGGCGTGCGCCTGGGGGATGCCGAAGAAATCCGCAGCCGCTATGTGGTGCTCGCCCTCGGTCACAGCTCGCGCGACACCTTCCGCATCTTGCATGAGCGCGGCGTCTATATCGAAGCCAAGCCCTTCGCCGTAGGCTTTCGCATCGAGCACCCGCAATCGCTCATCGACAATGCCCGCCTGGGCAAGTACGCCGGGCATCCAGAGCTGGGCGCCGCTGACTACAAGCTGGTCTACCACGCCAAGAACGGCCGGGCGGTCTACAGCTTCTGCATGTGCCCGGGAGGCACCGTGGTGGCGGCCACGTCCGAGCCCAACCGGGTGGTCACGAATGGCATGAGCCAGTATTCGCGCAACGAGCGCAACGCCAATGCCGGCATCGTCGTCGGTATCAACCCGGAAGAGGACTTCCCCGGCGGCCCGCTGGCGGGCGTCGAGTTGCAGGAACGCCTCGAATCGCACGCCTTCGAACTGGGCGGCAGCGACTATTGCGCACCCGGCCAACTGGTCGGCGATTTCATCCGCGGTCGTGCGTCCAGCGAATTCGGCGAAGTCGAACCCTCCTACAAGCCGGGCGTGCGGCTGGGCGATCTGGCGCCATCGCTGCCCGGCTACGTGATCGAGGCTATCCGTGAAGCCCTACCGGCGTTCGGCAAGCAGATCCGCGACTTCGACCGCCCCGACGCGATCCTCACCGGTATCGAAACGCGCACCTCTTCACCAGTGCGGATCAAGCGCGACAACGAGAACCTGCAAAGCATCAACACCCGCGGCCTGTACCCCGCTGGCGAGGGCGCCGGGTACGCCGGTGGCATCCTCTCGGCCGGTGTCGACGGCATCAAGGTCGCCGAAGCGGTGGCGACTGCGATGCTGGCCGACCTGCAGGGTTAACCTCCTTTCAAGCACGGACGACGGCGACGCCGTTCGTCCGTCTCTGCGGCTTGCCCTCGCGCCTATCTCACCTGTCTTTCGTCGCTTCTGCGGGACTCGCCGCTGTTGCCTATGGCCGTGCCTGGGAAATTTGCAGTGACCTTTTCCGCCCGGTAAGGGGTCGACACTTTCACAGGGCTGCATCCGACTGCAGCTGACCCTCACGTATCGCGCACGAGCGAAACCGGATCAGGAGGCAACGTGGCGAAGGCAGCGAAAATCTTTGGAATCGTGCTGGCGGGCCTGGTGCTGCTCGTGGTGATTGCAGCAGTGCTGGTGCAAACGCAGTGGGCACGGGAAAAGATCGAAGCCCAACTGAGCCAGCGTCTGGATGGTCGCGAGGTAGAGATCGGAAACCTCGACATCGATTGGGGGTTTCCGCTGGGGATCAGCGTAAGCAATGTTGAAATAGCCAACCCCGAGTGGGCCAAACACCCCTATATGCTCAAGCTTGATGCGATGCAGGCAGAGATCGATGTCGGTGCGCTCCTGACTGGCAACCTCAGCCTGCAATTGCTCGAGCTCGAACAGCCTGAGGTTCATCTGGCCCGGCAGGCGGATGGCCGCTCCAACTGGGCCGCGTTGACAAGCGAAGACAGCTCCAGCGACAGCAGCTTGCCCATCCAGCCCGATACCATCCGCATCCAGAACGGGCGACTCACCTATCGCGACGCCGCGCTGGACGCCGAGGTCACCCTTGATATCGCCACAACCGATAACGGCCCGGACCAGCGACAGCTCTCCATCGAAGGCCAGGGGAGCGTGCAGAGCAAACCACTGCAACTGAGCCTGACTGGCGGGCCACCTTCCCAGGCGTTGGCCAGCGGTGCGCCCTATGCGGTTGAGCTCGACGCGCAACTGGGTGATATCCAGGCGCACTTCAACGGTGAAGCCAAGCAACTGCCGCAGCTCGATACCCTGCAAGGAAAGCTGACGGTGAGCGCGCCGGACTCGGCCGAGCTGATGGCCTTCGATAATCCGGCCATCGACGTTCCGGCATTCGACTTCAATACTCAGCTCAAGCGAGATGGGCAGCGCTGGGCGCTGCAAGACGTGGATCTGAAGACCGGCGAAAGTCACCTCACCGGCTCGCTGATCCTGGAGCGCGGCGAAACCCCGGAGTTGAACGTGCACATGCAAGGCAACCGGCTCGACCTCAATCGGTGGGGCGTGATGCGCTTGCTTAACGCCAAGCAGGACAGCACTCAATCGAAAGCAAAGGGTGACAAGCAATCGTTGCAACAGCGTGCCCAGAATCTGCTGCAGCCGTTGCGTCGCTATCGCGGCGAGGTCGACCTCAGCCTGGATCAGCTCCTCTATGGCGATGCCGCGCTGAGCGACATCGTGCTCAAGGGCAGCCTGGCAGAGCAGCGCTTACAGATCGAGCAACTGCACGCCGAGCAAGGCGACGGGTCGATCAGCGCCAACGGCTCGCTTGATCTGACCAAGGATTCACTGAGCGGAACGGTCGATCTCTCCGTCGAGGCGCTGGACCTGGGCCGCGCGCTTGAGCCGCTGGGCTACCCGAAGCTGGGCACGTTGGACGGTGAGTTGCATGCGCAGCTGGGGCAGAACTCAGCCCGCCTGAGCGACACGCACCTGAGCTATACAAACCCCGCTCGCGACCTGCGGATCGAAGTGGACGCCACCTCCACGGACTCTGGGCTGCATGTGACGGGCGAGGCCTGGCGCAACGAGGTGCCGCTGCAGTTTGAACTTGATGTCGGTGCGCTGGAAGCCTTGTTCGACGATCAACCCTATCCCGTCGAAGGTACGGTGACGTCGCGCGAAAGCAGGCTGAGCGTGAATGGCACCATCACCGATCCGTTGCAGTTGGAGGCGGCGGATCTCGCGATTTCGCTCGAGGGTCCGAACCCGGCGAACCTCAACCCGCTCACAGGCCTGAGCCTGCCTTCGCTGGCAGGCTACCAGCTGCGCGGCCAGCTTCTCTGGGAAGATCAGCAGTTGCGGCTGCAGGATCTGCGTGCGCAGTGGGGCCAGAGCGACCTCAGCGGCGACGTTCGCCTCGACCTCAGCGGTCGCCCCATGCTATGGGCCAATCTGCATTCAGACACCCTCTATACCTCTGACCTTAAAGCGCCCGGCACGCCGACCGACCCCACTGACGGGCAAATGTTTTCCGATGAACCGCTTGGACTCGATGCGTTACGCGACCGCGACGCCATCGTCCGCTACGAGGCGGTCCAGGTGATCGCTAAAGACATTCCCCTGAACGCTGTCGACTTCAAAGTCGAGCTGGACGAAGGCGTTCTGGTGACTGAACCCTTGAAGCTCGCCATCGGCAAAGGAAAAGCCAATGGCCGCCTGCGTCTGGACGTACGTCCACCGCAACCGACGGGTGAACTGCATCTGGATATCACCAGCGTCAATCTGTCCCCTGTCCTACGCGAGGCTGACCTTCCGCAGGTAGCGCAGGATTCGGCCGGGACCATTGGCGGCCAGCTGGACCTGAACTTCAAAGGACACTCCCTGGGCGAGATGGCGGCTGCACTCGATGGCAAGCTGGAACTTGCGATGTCTGGCGGGAAGCTGGATATGCTCGCCATGGAATTGCTCGGCCTGGATGCAGGGGAAGCTGCGCTGGCCGCGCTCGCTGACGACGATCAGGTGCCAATGAACTGCACCTATCTGCGTTTCGACTCGACAGATGGCATAGCGAAGCTGGAGCAGTTCTTCATCAGCACCACCGACAGCAACATCACTGGCGGGGGCACCATCAAGCTCGACAGCGAACGCCTAAACCTGGCATTCGAAGCGCATGCCAAGGACATCAGCCTGTTTTCCGGCAACTCACCTGTGGAACTGCAGGGCACCTTGAGCAACCCGCAGGTCAGCGTGGTGACCGGCGAATTGGCAGCCCGTGCCGTCGCCAGTGTTGTCGGTGCCTTGGTAGCGCCGCCGTTGGCCATCCTGCCTTGGCTGGAGGCTGGACTCGGAGAAGGCTCTGGGGTCGGCTGCCGTAAGGCGCTCAATGAATTCGAACAGGGCACAGGGCCTTGAGATAACCCGGTGGCACGGATCAGTGATGCCCCTGCCGTCAACCCGCCCACCGTGGCACCAGTCTGCAGTTGCTCGAACGCGGCCTGGGTGCGTAGCACAACGTCGTCATCGGTCTGGCGTCTGTATGTCATGTAAAGCTGCGTGAATGTGTTGGGGTGAAGACGCGCTGGACCTCGCTTACGTCGAGGCCCGCGGCTTCGCACAGTGCAATTATGCTCGGCCTTTAGCTTTTCGTAGTTGTGCTCGTACTTACTGCTCGACTGCAGGTGCCCGATGGCGAAGCGTTTGTCTATCAGATGCTGCTCGCCGACGTGGTCCTTTACGGTAGCAATCTGACACTTACGCGCATCTGGAATGTCCCGCATAACTCATCGCGAAGCGCAATGGTCTTATCGTTCTCCATGTCGCTCATGGAGCCGATACATTCATCACCGAGCAGGTCGGTTACCAAGCGCTTAGACCCTCGCCCGTACCTGCCGCGGGGTGATGCCGAAATGGCGCTTGAATGCCGTGGCGAAGTTAGCGGGACTGTTATAACCGGCGCGCCAGGCGGCCTCGTTTACGCTGGCACCTTCGCGCTCCAATGCTTCCCGCGCCAGCTGCAGCCGGCGGGCACGCTGGTACTCGAACACGGTCATGCCCTTGAACAGGCGAAACTGCCGTTGCAGCGTGGTGGCATTGACGCCCACGTCCCGGGCGATGCGCTCCAGCGTCCAGTCGTCGGCCTCACCGCTGTCGAGGAGCGCAAGGAGGCGTTGCAGACGGCGGTACTCCTGCGGACGCAGGCCCTGTTCCGCCGACGCCGAGCCATCACCCAGGCTGATCAGTGCCTCGCAGGCGATGTCCAGCGCGCGGCTTTCCAGGTACAGCCCCTGAAGCAGCGGGTCATAGCCGGGCGGGTTGAGCATCTGCTCGGCCAGCGTCAGCAGCCGCGCCGAGGGCTTCCAGATGCGCGGTACGAGATGGCTATCCATGAAGTGGCGAATCGCGCCATCGCTCGAGGCGACACCCTCTCCACGCCCTTCGAGCCATTCCGGCGTCAGGCTCACCACCAGCTTGCGGATATGACTGCCGCGGCGCGCCTGGCGGCGGAAGAGCACTGGCTCGTTCATCGAAACCGCCACGCCCTCGGGCGCTCGCTGAGACGCCGACTGACCGAGCGTCAGCGACAGCTCGCCATAGCTGACCCGGCTCTGGCCCTGCAGAAAAAGCACGAACGATACCCGCGGGCCAACCACGTTTTCGGTGACGAAATCCTGCAGCTCTTCGCAATCGGACCAGTGCAGCGACAGGCCATCCCGCAGCTGCGCCCACTTCACCCGGCCGTAGAGCAGGCGGTCGTCATCCTCGTTGGACAGGCGCAGCCCCGGCCTACTCATGGCCGGCAACTCATCGCCACGAATGATGTGATCAGCTTGATTCATGCGGCGCTGCGCCTCGAACTGACGGGATTGCAAAGCAAATGTTCGGCCCCGCAAAGGTTCGCGAAGCGGCTGGGTGGCAGACTACGCGCCGACATCTTTTGATGCAAATCATTATCATTAAGTAGCGCGAACGTTTGCCAACTCGTCGCCGCCGCTGCGACAGGAGCCGCCCATGGACAGAATTCTCCGCACCTCAAGCCTCAGGCCATTGCTGCTCGCCGGCCTGCTCGCCCCGTTTCCGTTGAGCGCCCTGGCGCAGAGCGTCGCCGCCCAGGCCGAACCGGTGCAGCTGGAGAGCATCACCGTAGAAGGCAACCGCCTGTACGACATGCCGTCCTCGGAGCAAAGCGGCGGCTACACCGTGCCGGCCGCCACCGTCGGCACCAAGACGCCGGCCGAACTGCGCGACATTCCGCAGTCGATCAGCGTGTACACCAGCGATTACATCCGCGACCGCCAGTTCGTGAACCTGGATGATCTGGCCAAGTACTCCACCGGCCTGCGCACCCTGACCAACGACAGCGGTCGCTCGTCGATCTATGCGCGCGGCTACGAGTACGACGAATTCAACATCGATGGCCTGCCCGCCCCGATGGCCAGCATCAACGGTACGCTGCCGTCGCTGTCACCGTTCGATCGGGTCGAGGTCATGCGCGGGCCGTCCGGGCTGTTCAACAGCACCAGCGAGATGGGCGGCATCGTCAACATGGTGCGCAAGCGCCCGACCCGCGAATTCCAGGGCAGCCTGACCGGGCGCTACGGCAGCTGGGACACCAATTATCTGGAAGCCGACCTGTCCGGGCCGCTCGACGACCAGGGGCGCGTGCGCGGCCGTACGGTGATTTCCCGCGCCGACACCAACGGCGAAGTCGACTACAACACCAACACCAGCGAGAGCTTCTACGGCGCGCTGGACATCGACCTGTCCGACGCGACCGTCATGTCCTTCGGGCTGATCCACCAGACCAAGGACATCCTCCCGCACAACGGCTATCCGGCCGCCATCGACGGCAGCCTGGAAGACTTCAGCCGCTCGACCTACCTGGGCGCCGACTGGGGTGATTTCGACAGCCGCGGCACCGACGTCGTCGCCGAGCTGACCCATCGCTTCGACAATGGCGGCTACGGTCGCGTGGCGGTGCGCGGCTCCAGGCGCGCGACCGATTACCTCTATGCCTTCACCGCGCGCAACGTCAACAGCGGCGCGACCAGCCTGGCCTACACCGCCCGCGATCTGGAGCAGGACACCCTCGCCGTCGATGCCAACTACAGCCAGCCGTTCGAGCTGCTCGGGCAGGTCAGCGAGTTCGTCATCGGCAGCGATTTCAAACGCTACGAGACCGAGTACGCGGACGCCCGCGGCAATCTCGGCGCCATCGACGTCGCCAGCTACCGGCCGGGCGACACCAGCAAGCCGAACGTCACCTTCGGCACACCGACCGAAACCGATGAGCGCGAAGCCGGCCTCTACGCCAAGCTGACCTTCCGCCCGATCCAGCGCCTGGCGCTGATCGGTGGCGCGCGGGTCAGCAGCTTCGAAGGCGAGAACAGCAGCGCCACGCAGGATGTGCGCGAGTCCGGCTATGTCACGCCCTACGGCGGCCTGGTGTTCGATCTGGATGACCAGCACTCCCTCTACGCCAGCTACTCGCAGGTATTCAAGCCGCAGAGCGAGGCCGGTGCCGACGGCCGCATCATCGACCCGCGCGAAGGCGAGCAGTACGAGGTGGGCATCAAGGGCAGCTATTTCGGCGGCGACCTGAACGCGCGCATCACCGCCTTCCAGCTCACCGACGAGAACCGCGCGACCGGCGCCATCGAGGACAGCGGCGCGCCGATCAGCGGCGTCTACGAGGCCACCGGCAAGACCCGCATCCGCGGTGGCGAACTGGAAATCAGCGGCTACCTGACCCCTGACTGGGAAGTGCTGGCCGGCTACACCTACATGAAGACCGAGAACCTGGCCGGTGACGACAACGCGCTCTTCGCGCTGATGCCCCAGCACCAGGCCTCGCTGTGGACCAAGTACACCCTGCCCGGCGGTTCCCTGCGTGGCCTGGGGATCGGTGGTGGCGTGACCGCGATGAGCGACTACTACATCGAACGCGCCGGCAGCCCGCGCCTCAGCGCTCCAGGATATGCAGTGGTGGATGCCAAGCTGTCCTACCCGATCACCGACAAGCTGACCGGCACCTTCGACGTGAACAACCTGCTCGACCGCAAATACGTTTCGCGGGTTGGCAGCGTCGGCACCTTCAACTTCTACGGCCCGTCGCGCAGCTTCACGGTGGGCGCCCGTTACGAGTTCTGATCCACCTGGCCGCCTGCGCCCGTAGGCGTCGGCGGCTGACTTCCGGAGATCACCATGCCCCAGTTTCACGCCCAGGTGGCGACATCCCGCGCGTCACGCAACATGATGCGACTGTGCAAACACTTCGCGCACAAGGCCGAAGTCCAGCTGGACGAACGTCAGGCGCAGGTCGAATTCGCCTTCGGCCAGTGCCGGATGTTCGCCGATGACGAGCGACTGCTGATCGACTGCCAGGCCGAGGCCGGCGAGGCGGAAAAGCGCCTGCGCTTCGTCATCGACGACCACCTCCATCGCTTCTCGGGCGAGGAAGCACTGAAGGTGAACTGGCTGGACGGGCCGCTACCGCCAGGCCACAGGCAGGTCGAGCAATGAAAGGCGCCCTGCTGGTAGGTCTGGGGCTTGCCGCCGTACAGGCACACGCCGGGGAAGAAGCGGGCTGGCAGCCGGTTCGGCTGCCGCACAGCAGCCAGCATGACCTGCATTCACAACGCACCGGCAGGGGCTACCGCATCTTCGTCTCCGAGCCGCGACATGCGCCACCGCCGGGCGGGTATCCGGTGCTCTATGTGCTGGATGGTAACGCCCTGTTTCCGGGACTGGCGATGCAGGCCCAGGCGCTGGAGGATCGACCCGACCCAAGCCTGCGCGATTCGGTACTGGTGGTTGGCATCGGCTACCCCGGCGAGGCTCTGTACGACTTCAAGGCGCGCGCCGAGGATTACACGCCCAAGGCCGAGGATCGCCAGCGCCTGCCGGGCCGCGAACCGCCACCATCGGGCGGTGCCGATGACTTTCTGGGCTTTATCGAGCACGAACTCAAACCGCTGATCGCCAGCCGCTACCCGGTAGACGCCCGACGGCAGACCCTGTTCGGCCATTCCTACGGCGGCCTGTTCACCCTCTACACACTGGTCACCAAGCCGCAGACATTTCAGGGCTATGTCGCCGCCAGTCCGTCGATCTGGTGGTACAGGGGCTACGTCGAACGCACGCTCGAAGCGTTCGAACAGCAGCTCGCGGACCAGCCTGTCGCCGCACGCCTGCTGGTCACCGCTGGCGGTGCCGAAGAGCCCGCGGCGGATGCCGCCATGGACGACCCGCGCCAGCGCCATATGGCCGAGCGGCGCATGGTCGGCAATGCCCGGGATCTGGTCGACCGTCTGCAGCGGCTGTCGAGCCAGGGCCTGCACAGCGAATTCCAGCTGTTCCTGAGGGCCAACCACGGCACCAACGCTGCACACAGCTCGGTCGTGGCACTGGCGTTGGCGGCCGCGATCGGGCGCCAGCCATCCCGCGATCAGGACGACTGAGGATGGCGAAAGCGACGAGAACCAACCGGTCAGCCGGCCAGGGCCAGCGCAGGCAAAGGCCCGGTGCTACAGTCGGCGCTGCCTTTTCCGTCACTGGAGACACCATGCGTCCTCTTTTCAATGCCCTGCTGCTGGCCCTGCCACTCTCGCTCTCGTCACTGGCCTTCGCCGCCGAATCGCCTGCCGGCCGCTGGCAGACCATCGACGACGAAACCGGCAAGCCCAAGTCCATCGTCGAAATCCAGCAGGCCGCTGACGGCACGCTGAGCGGCAAAGTCGCCGAAATTCTCAAGTCGGATCACGGACCGAACCCGGTCTGCAGCGAATGCGACGGCGAGCGCAAGGATCAGCCCATCACCGGCATGACCATCCTCTGGGACCTCAAGCCGAACGGTGAACAGGCCTGGAGCGACGGCACCATCCTCGACCCGGCCAAGGGCAAGACCTACCGCGCCAAGGCCAAGCTGCTCGAAGGCGGCGACAAGCTGGAAGTCCGCGGCTACATCGGCATCGAGGCGCTGGGCCGTACGCAGACCTGGATTCGCCAGTAACCCCGCTCGGCATCCGAGAGCCGGGCCACCGCCCGGCTCCCGGATTGCACGTTGGCGCCAGGCCAGGGTCTAACCCTGATCATCACCCAGCGTGGTGAGATCCTTGCCGAGCGCGGGTACCGCGGGGCACCGCACGACCACGCCGAGCAACATCAAATCCGCCTCCAAGTCGGTGATTTCCGCACTGGTCGGCATCGCCATCGCCAAGGGCGTCATCGAGAGCGTCGAACAACCCATCGCCGGCCTGCTGAAAAGCGACCTTCCGAGCAAGCCCGATCCGCGCCTGCAGCAGGTGACTGTGGGCAACCTGCTGAGCATGCAGCCGGGCTAGGCTCCCCCTCCGGGCGCAACTACGGCGCCTGGGTGGCGAGGCGAGTCGCAACTGGGTTCGCGCCGCGCTGGCACGCCCGTTCGAGGCCGACCCTGGCACGGCGATGATCTATTCGACGGGCTCCAGCCATCTGCTCTCGGCAACCCTTACGTGCCGCACCGGCAAATCCACATTGCAGGCGCCACTCGACGGCTTCGCCATCAGCGCCTGGACGCGCGACCCGCAGGGCATCTACCTGGGCGGAAACGAGATGGCGATGACGCCACGCTCGCTGCTGGCCTTCAGCGTATACCGCCGCGGTGGGCTCAGCGCATCCGGAGAGCGTTTGTTGTCGCAGGACTGGATAAAGCTTCCTGGACACCCCACACCCGCTCGCGCTACACCGGGCTCGGCTACGGCTATGGCTGGTTCATCACCGTCGAGCGCTTTTCTGTAGCCCAAAGACAAACCCCCGATCCTCTTACGAAGATCGGGGGTTTGGTGTAGAAGCTTGACGATGACCTACTCTCACATGGGGAAACCCCACACTACCATCGGCGATGCGTCGTTTCACTACTGAGTTC